>OJQM01000458.1_pt1 | contig 23118 bp, 21 predicted proteins | sample 1598751 | NCBI WGS metagenome assembly OJQM01 (sample SAMN03922455, study PRJEB24848) | human gut metagenome | isolation source: stool sample | host: Homo sapiens | place: Germany | collected 2009-11 | reverse complement strand
CTTCAATGCAGGGCTTAAAGGTTGCGTCCTTGCAAACTGCCGCCATAGCCTTTTCGCTGCTGCCCTTACCGCTGCTGCCGTAGGTGCAGACAGGGATAACTGTTTTGCCGCTCAGGTCGTTTTCCTCCAGGAAGGTGAGGATGATATTGGGGCAGGTGAACCACCAGATAGGGAACATTACCACAATGGTGTCATAGTCCTGCAGGTTCTGCGGCTTAGCCTTTATCGCAGGACGTGCGTTTTGCAGGTTTTCCAGCTTGGCCTGGCCTACGCAGATAAGATAAGAGGAGGAATATTCTTTTACCGGCTCGATAGCAAAAAGATCGGCACCGGTTTGTTTGGCGGTGTCTTCGGCCAGTTTTTTGGTAATGCCTGTGCGTGTAAAATAGGCGATAAGAGTTTTCTTCATAATGGGAACCTCGCTTTCATATAATAACATTATAACACAATTTTAGACAAAGGCTGAATTTTCTTTACAGTTTTACTGTCAGCTTGTATATTTAGCTGATTTCATGTATAATAAAGTTAGTTTTTTCAAATGGAGGGATGTCGATGAAAAAGTACTTTCTGCCAATAGGCAAACGACAGGAAGAGGTACTGCTCCCCGAGGAGCGCGTTATATATGATATACACGGCAATGAATCCAGCGTCTGCGAGGACGTTGTTGCCGCTACTACCGAAGCAATCCGTAACCCGATCGGTACCAAGCCTCTGCGAGAAATTGTGCATGCAGGCGAAACTGTAACCATTGTCATCAGCGATATCACACGTCTGTGCGGCACGTCCGAATTTCTGCCGGTTATTGTGGCCGAGCTGAACAGTGTGGGCGTAAAGGACGAGGACATCACTGTTATTGTTGCTACCGGTACCCACCGCGGTCATACGCATGAAGAGGATATCACCGTTTGCGGCGAGGAGATGGTACGCCGTCTGAAAATAGTTCAGCATGACTCCCGCAAGAGCGAGGACATGGTACTGCTTGGGCAAACCTCCTTCGGCAATGATGTTGCTATCAGCAAATATGTTGCCAATGCCGACAGAGTTATTCTGACCGGTGCTGTAACGCTGCATCCCTTTGCCGGCTTCGGCGGCGGACGCAAGGCTGTTATGCCGGGCGTAGCGGCATATGACAGCATTATGAAAAACCATTGCATGACTATGTCTCCGGTAGAAGGCGCAGGCTGCAACAAGGCCTGTGACGCAAGTCTGCTCGAGGGCAATCCCATTCATCAGGATATGTATGAATCCTGCAAACTGTTGAATCCGGATTTTCTGGTTAACACTGTGTTTACTCCGGACGGAGAAATCAGCGAGGTTGTTGCAGGCCACTGGTACGAGGCATGGCAGAAAGGCTGTAAGGATTTGCTGGCTATGGCAGGCGTACACATCAAGCAGCTGGCTGATGTAGTAATTGCTTCCGCAGGCGGTTATCCCAAGGATTTGAATCTGTATCAGGCTACCAAGTGCCACATGAACGCACAGTTTGCGGTTAAGCACGGCGGCATCATGATTTTCACTTTGGACTGCCCGGATATTAAGGAGCCTGCTATCTTTACGGATTGTTTCAGCCGTAACGATATGGAGCAGTTTGAAAAGGATATCCGTGCTAATTTCACTATTCCGGCCTTTGTTGCCTTCAAGGCGCGCTGCATTGTCAACGATGTAACCGCTTATCTGGTAACACGTCCCGAGAACTTCGACTTTGTCCGCAAGACAGGTCATATTCCCTGTGCATCCTTGCAGGAGGCCTGGGATATGGCTCAGGAAAAACTTGCAGAGCAGTGCAAAAAGGATTACAATATTACCATTATGGGCCATGCGTCAGCTACGCTGCCTATTTTGGACAAATAAAATATTAAAGAATAATTTGGGAGGAACTTAATTATGAAAACAAGAAAAGTTGGTATTATCGGTTTAGGTCACGTTGGTGCTCACGTTGCATACAGCCTGGCTATTCAGGGCATTGCTGCCGAGCTGGTGCTGGTAGATCCGAAAGAATCCAAGCTGGCTGCCGAGGTACAGGACCTGCGCGACGCAATTCTGTATTGCCCGCATGATGTAAAAATCAACGGCGGTACCTACGCTGACTTGGGCGACTGCGATGCTATTGTAAACTGCATCGGCGATATCGACCTGGTTGCCAGCGGTGAACGTTTGGACGAGCTTACCTTTACCGCAGCACAGGTTAAAGGTTATATCCACAAGGTTATGGCCAGCGGCTTCAACGGCTTCATTGTTAACATCACCAATCCTTGCGATGTTATCACCAACATCCTTTATCGCGAAAGCGGTTTGCCGAAAGGCCATGTAATCGGTACCGGTACCGGTCTGGATACCTCCCGTCTGGTATCTGCTTTATCTCTGCAGACCGGCGTTTCTCCGCAATCCATCAGCGCTTACATGATTGGCGAGCACGGCGCTTCCCAAATGGCTGCATGGTCCTGCGTAAACTTCAACGGCATTCCTTTAAGCTCTCTGGAGTACGAGGATCCTAAATTTGCTTTTGACAAACCGGAGCTGCAAAAACGCGCTATCGGCGGCGGCTGGGTAACCTACAGCGGCAAGCACTGCACCGAATACGGCATCTGCTCTACCGCAGCACGTATGGTACGCTGCATTTTCAACGACGAGCAACGCATTATGCCTGCTTCCATGCTGCTTGACGGCGAATACGGCGAAAAGGATGTCTTTGTAGGCGTTCCCGTACTGTTGGGCAAAAACGGCGCAGAGCGTGTGCTGGAGCTGCCTCTGACTGCTGAGGAGCTGGCAAACTTCCATAAATGCTGCGACGATGTACGTAAGAACATCAAAACCGCAGAAGGCATTGCTCCTGCCGAATGTAAATAATTTTTATAGTATGTCTTTAAAAGGGCAGGCCGACAACGCTGCAGGGCGCTGCTTACGGCCTGCTTTTTTGCTGGTTATGCTACAAAGTTAACAAAAAAAGTGCCTTAGCAAAGATAATAGTTGAAAGTTTTGCCAATGAGTGGTAAAATATTTAGGTGATTCATAGCTATCATCAGTTTTATGGAAAGAGGGTAATATCATGACGCGTATCAATAGAGTTTTGGAGCATATGGCCAAGCTGCAGGTAGACAGTGTCATTATTAAGGATGTTACCACAATCCGTTATCTGACCGGCTTTACAGGAGATTCCAGTCTGCTGTATCTGGACAGACAACAGGGCGTGCTGATTACGGATGGCCGTTATACAGAGCAGGCCAGAAACGAAATGAAGTTCTTCAAGGTGCTGGAGTATACTCCGACAGGTGCGCACAGCATCTGGGCTGCCGCCGCTGATTTGGCAAAGAATGCCCAAGCGCAGGTAGTAGGCTTTGACGGAGCGTATTACAGCTATGATGATTATACTGTGCTGCACGAGCTTTTGGGCGAAACCTATATGCAGAGTATTGATTTCAGTGATATCCGTATGATTAAGGATAAAAAAGAGCTGGACCTGCTGCTGAAGGCTGCCAGCATTGCTGACGAAGCCTTTATCCATCTGCTGGAGGATATCAAGCCTGGCTGTACCGAGCGCAGTCTGGCAGGCCGTCTGGAATACTATATGCGTGCCTTGGGAAGTGAAAAGACTTCCTTTGATACGATTGTAGCCTCCGGCGTACGCAGTGCTTTGCCGCATGGCATGGCATCCGACAAGGTTATCGAGGTCGGTGATTTTATTACCTTTGACTTCGGCGCTGTCTATAAGGGATATCATTCCGATATGACGCGTACCCTGGTAGTGGGTCTGGCAAATTCCTGGCAGCAGGAAATTTATACTATAGTTGAAGAAGCACAGCACAAGGGCCTGAAGGCTGCCGAAGCAGGCATGACCGGCAGAGAGCTGGACGCTATTGTGCGTGACAGCATTACCGCCTGCGGCTACGGCGATTATTATGTGCATGGAACAGGTCACGGTGTAGGCCTGGAAATCCATGAAATGCCGATGATCAACAAGCGTGGCGCTACGGTGCTGCAGACAGGCATGATCTTCACTATTGAACCCGGTATATACATTCCCGGTAAAGGCGGGGTACGTATAGAAGATACTGTTGTTTTGACAGAGAATGGGGCAAGAGCCTTGAACGGTGTCAAAAAGCAGCTTATTGAAATTGTCTAATATTTAAATTTATAGGAGGGCTTCCAATGATTTCCACAAACGAATTTAAAACCAACGTAACTGTTACTATCGATGGCGACGCTTGGCAGGTTGTTGAATTCCAACACGTAAAACCTGGTAAGGGTGCTGCTTTCGTACGTGCAAAAATGCGTAACCTGTGCACCGGTGCTGTTGTTGAGCGTACCTTCAACGCAGGCGAGCGTCTGCCGAAGGCTCACATCGACCGTCGCGAAATGCAATATCTGTATGAATCCGACGGCATGTATGTATTCATGGATAATGAAACCTACGAACAAACCGAGCTGAGCAAAGAAACTCTGGGTAGCGCACTGAACTTCCTGAAAGAGAACATGGACGTTAAAATCATGATTTATGACAACCGTGTACTGGGCGTTGATCTGCCGAACACTGTAGAACTGACCGTAGTTGAAACCGAACCCGGCATCAAAGGCGATACCGCAACCGGCGGCAGCAAGAACGCTACCATGGATACCGGCTATGTTGTTAAAGTTCCTCTGTTCATCAACGAGGGCGATGTTCTGGCTATCGATACCAGAACCGGCGACTACATTTCCCGCGCTTAATTTTAATTAAGAATTACGCAGCAGCTGCTGCAGGCTTGTTCTGTTACTCACGGTGACGGAACCTGCCTGCGGCAGCTTTTTTTGTATGCATATGTACTTATATTGTACACTGAATTTGTTCAGAATTTACAAAAATAACAAGTGTACTTTTCAAGAGAACAGTGGTATAATATTAGAAGAATTTTGTATGAAGAAAGGGGACACTAGTATGTCTGAAAAATCCACATTCTATTTGGTTCGCGAAGAAATTCTTCCTGAAGCAATTAAAAAAACTATAAAGGTTAAAGAAATCCTCAAACGCGGCGAAATCAAAACTATCAACGAAGCAGTTGAAAAAATGGGCCTGAGCCGCAGTGCTTATTACAAATATAAGGATTTCGTTTTCCCGTTCTATGAAGCAAGCAAGGAAAAAATTATTACCTTGTCCTTACTGCTGGAGCACAAATCCGGTGTGCTGTCCAAGGTCCTGAATACTGTTGCCGACGATTCCGGCAGCATCATGACCATCAACCAGGGCATTCCTCTGCAGGGCGTTGCCAACACCACTATTTCTATCGAAACCAAGCATCTGACGGTAGATCTGGAGGCTCTGCTGGACAAGCTGCGCATGATTGACGGCGTAAAACGTCTGGAAGTTTTAGGTCAGGTATAACCGATTACTTATTTAGGTATTGGAGGGGTACTAAATGAAGGATTTTGTAAATGTTGGTCTGTTGGGCGCCGGCACTGTCGGTGGCGGCGTGCTGAAGGTTTTAGAGAAAAATGCAGAGAAAATAGCCAAAGAGGTAGGCAAGCCGGTAAGAATCACCAAGGTGCTTGACCGCCATGTAGACCGCCTGAAACAGGAATACGGCGATAAATATATTTTCACCGACAACGCTGACGAAGTGCTTGAGGATAAGGATATTGATATTATCGTTGAGCTGCTGGGCCGCGAGCATCCTGCCAAGGAATTTATCGCCAGAGCCTTTGCCAACGGCAAGCATGTTGTTACTGCCAACAAGGACGTTCTGGCCAAATTCGGTGCCGAGCTGTTCCCGCTGGCACATGAGCACAACTGCGACTTTATGTTTGAAGCCAGCGTCTGCGGCGGTATTCCTATCATTGGACCTTTGAAAACCAGTATGGCAGCCAATCAGATTACCTCTATCATGGGTATCGTGAACGGCACCACCAACTATATGCTGTCCAAGATGGCTAACGAACACCTTGATTACGACGAGGTACTGAAGGAAGCGCAGGCCAAGGGCTATGCAGAGTCCGATCCTACTGCCGATGTAGGCGGTCTGGATGCTGCGCGTAAAATCGTTATTCTGGCATCTATCGCATTCAATACCCGCTTCAATCTGGACGATGTGCAGGTTGAAGGCATTGAAAGCATCGAAGCCTGCGATATCAAATATGCAACTGACCTCGGTTACGCAGTTAAGCTTCTGGCAATCGCCAAGAACGATCCGGAAAACGGTGTCAGCCTGCGTGTTAACCCGACGATGATTCCGCTTTCCCATCCGCTGGCAGGCGTAAACGGCGTGTATAACGCTGTATTCGTCAACGGTGACGCTATCGGTGAGGCAATGTTCCTGGGCCTCGGTGCAGGTCGTCTGCCGACTGCAAGCTCTGTCTGCGGCGATATTATTGATATTGCCCGCAATATGCAGCATCAGTCTACCGGACGCATCAGCTGCACATGCTTTGAGGAAAAACGCCTCTGTCCGCCTGACAAGATGTCCGCACCGGCATATATCCGTCTGCAGGTAGCAGATAAACCGGGCGCACTGGCAGCTATCGCTGCAGCCTTCGGCGCACAGAACGTGAGCCTGCGCAATGTTGTACAGACTAATGATGTTAAGAGCAACAAGGCGGAAATTGTTGTAATTACTCACAGTGTTTCGGAGGCTAATCTGCAGATGGCGCTGCAAATTTTGCACGTACTGCCGGTAGTAGAAGCAATCAGCTGTGTGATTCGTGTAGAAGACAGCCATTTGGCATAAAGAGGCGGCAACATGAAAAAAGTATTTATCCAGGTTCCCGCAACCTCAGCTAACTGCGGCCCCGGCTTTGATACCCTCGGCCTGGCCTGCAATCTGTATAACGAAGTAAGCTATGAAATAACCGATAAGAAGGGCTTCCAGCTGGAGGTAGAAGGCGAGGGCGCAGATTATCTGAAGCCGTTTGGCCGTAATTTGGCCTTTGCCAGCTTTCTGCGCGTGTGGAACGCCGTAACCGACGGCCAACGCATCGGTCTGAAGGTGAAGATGCTCAACCGCATTCCTATGTCCCGCGGTCTGGGCAGCAGCTCCAGTGCGATTGTTGCCGGTCTGTTTGCAGCCAACGCTTTGTGTGATGACCATTATACCAAGGATGAGCTTCTCGATATCGCTACGGAAATCGAGGGCCACCCGGATAATGTGGCACCGGCGCTGTACGGCGGCTTCACCATCAGCTATATGGAGCAGGAGAAGGCGCATTCTTTGCGTCTGCTGCCTGCCAAGCCATTGAAGTTCATTGCCGTCGTTCCCGACAGCAAGCTGCCTACGTCGCTTGCGCGTCAGGCTATTCCCAAGACTGTACCGCACAAGGACGCAGTATATAACACCTCCAGAGCTTCGCTTTTGGTCGGTGCGCTGCTGAGCGGCAATTATGAGTATCTGGGCATGGCGCTGGAGGATAAGCTGCATCAGCCGTACCGTGCGCATCTGATTCCGGGCTTGCCCGACGTTTTTGCGGCTGCCAAAGAGGCAGGCGCATATAACGCTATTATCAGCGGTGCAGGCTCTACGGTGATGGCCTATGCTTCGCCGGAGGCAGACTGTGAGCGCATTGCCAAGGCCATGGTTGATGTGTTTGCGGCCAATAATGAACACGCCTGCTACCATATTCTGGACCTGGATACAGACGGTGTAAAAAAAGTTTAAAATATTTTAAAAAATAGTGTTGACAAAATCCAAATAAACCTGTATAATACTCCTTGTGATTCGGGGCGTGGCTCAGCTTGGTAGAGCGCTTCCTTGGGGTGGAAGAGGTCGTGGGTTCGAATCCCGCCGCTCCGACCAATGTCGGACTTATAGCCTTTACGTTTTAACGTAAAGGCTTTTTTCATGTTTAAAAGGAAGTTGGGGCACGCGAGAAAATATAATAATGCTCTCGATATGAGCTTAGGAAAAACTAATCTTATAAACTTAGAACCGATTTTGGTTCTTTTTATTTGCGTAAATTTACATAAAAGTGTGATTCGGAACACAAAAAATCTTATAAAAATGTGAGAAGTAAGCATTTTATACAATTCGCTTTGCGATACGTCCCCAACAACCCTCATTTTAAAGAAAAATTGTTAGGGAAAAACAATCTGATATGTTATAATATAGAACGTGTAAATATATTTTGCGCAGCTGCCGGGCAGCAGAGGTAAATAAAACTGCTGCTGACGGCATAACAAAGCAATTTGAACAGTAATTGACAGCAAAAGCTGCAAAACATCAGGCCGAAGGCTTACAGCTTGGGAATATAGCTTCCCGACAGCCACGGCATTACTGATTACTGTTATAGCAGAGCGCCTTGCATTCGAAGTAAGGGCTTTTTCATATTATATTGGGAGGTTTTGACCGATGATTCGTACCTTGGAATTCGTCTGCAGTGAATGCGGCGAACATTTTGTGCCCGGAGAAAAATTGTATTATCGTGATAATTACATGAACAACAGCATTCGCGATACCAAATTTATCTGCCCGGAATGTATTGCCCGCTGGCAGCAGAAATGGCAGATTAAAACAGCCAGCTTTCATGAGATTGATTATGTGCTGACAGTTGACCTGGAGCTGGAGGACGGCACAGTCTGCAACAACATGGACTGCACGCCGATAGATGAAACCGAAACCGTTGTCCTGGGCGAGGACGTGCCGGTGGAGGCACAGCAGGAGCTGTATAAAATTTATGCAGCCTGGGATAAGGAGCGCAAGGCGCACATCCTGAAGGACTGCACCTTTAAGGATGAATTCATGCGTACTTCCTTCACCTGCGAAACCTACAGCGGTGAACGCTACGAGAACGTTGCCTTCCGCGTAACCATGCGCGGTGAGCTGCAGACGGAAATCCCTGTTCCCGACTACATCAAAATGCAGATTCTTGATGCCTACAAGCTGTACGAGGAGCAGAACGCTGATTATCCGGCAGTAGACGAGCTGGTTTCCGATGAGGATGAAATTGCCAGGATTACCAAAAATTTAAAGAAATAGGAGAGCATATACATAATGACAGAATTGATGGATAAAATTAAGAAACGCCGTACCTTCGCTATTATTTCTCACCCTGACGCAGGTAAAACAACCCTTACCGAAAAGCTGCTGCTTTACGGCGGAGCTATTCACCTGGCAGGCTCTGTAAAGGCTAGAAAGAGCAACAAGCACGCTGTATCCGACTGGATGGAGATTGAAAAGCAGCGTGGTATTTCCGTTACTTCTTCCGTACTGCAATTTGATTACGACGGCTTCCGCGTAAACATTCTGGATACCCCCGGTCACCAGGATTTCTCCGAGGATACCTACCGTACTTTGATGGCTGCCGACAGTGCTGTTATGCTGATTGACGCTGCCAAGGGCGTAGAGCCGCAGACCAAGAAGCTGTTCTGGGTTTGTCACCGCCGCCGTCTGCCTATTTTTACCTTTATCAACAAACTGGACCGCTACGGCCGTAATCCCTTCGACCTGATGGACGAGCTGGAAAAGGTGCTGAACATCCGCGCATATCCGATTAACTGGCCTATCGGTATCGACGGCCATTACAAGGGCGTGTACAACCGTCTGGAAAACACTATCGAGCTGTTCGAGGATGACACCAGCCATGGTGCCAACAAGCTGAAATCCACTACCGGTTCTTTGGACGATCCCAAAATCAAAGAGATGCTGGGCGACGAACTCTACGAAAACCTGTGCAACGATATCGAGCTGCTGGACATGGCAGGCGATGAATTCGATATGGAAAAGGTTAACACCGGCGAGCTGACTCCGATGTTCTTCGGCAGTGCTATGACCAACTTCGGCGTACAGAGCTTCCTGGAAAAATTCCTGGAAATGTCTCCCATGCCACAGCCAAGAATGCTGCAAGATGGTACAATATTGTCACCGGAGAACGAAAAATTCTCTGCTTTTGTTTTTAAAATCCAGGCTAATATGAATCCTGCTCACCGTGACAGAATTTCCTTCATGCGTATTTGTTCCGGCGTCTTTGACAAGGGAATGAGCGTTTACCACAAGCAATCCGGTAAGATGGTTAAGCTGGCACAGCCGCAGCAGTTCCTGGCTCAGGAGCGCACAATAGTGGAAAAAGCATATCCAGGTGATATTATCGGCGTTTTTGATCCGGGTATCTTCGGTATCGGTGATTCCCTGAGCGACAGCAGCCTGAAGCTGCAATTTGAAGATTTCCCCGTATTCCCGCCGGAAATTTTTGCCCGCGTACAGCCTAAGGACTCCCTCAAACGCAAGCAGTTTGAAAAGGGCATCATCCAGCTGTCGCAGGAGGGTGCTATTCAGGTATTCCGTCAGGAGGGCGTAGGTCTTGAAAGCTACATCGTCGGCGTTGTCGGCGTACTGCAGCTGGAGGTTCTGGAATACCGTCTGCTTAACGAGTACAGTTCTAAGCTGCTGATGAACCAGCTGCCGTACTCCGTTGCACGTTGGGTATATGCAGAGGATAAGAAGCTGATTGAGAACATTAAAGGCTTGGATAACGGAATGCTTGTTTATGATAAAAAGGACAGACCTGTTATTCTTGTAAATAACGAGTGGTCCCTGAATTGGATTCTGGAACGAAATCCTGGTATTCAGTTCCTGACGGTACCTGCTGATGTGGAGAAAATCTAAAGATAATTACAATTACAAATCAGGAAAAACGCTTTCACTTTTACAGAAAATAGTAGTACTTATTACGCTCGTAGTGTGTATCGCACTGCTGCCGACATCTTTGTTTACGACGCAGAAGGTGGCGCGGGTAATTTATGACCGCGTCAGTATCAACGCCGTAAGCATCAACAACATTCTCTGTAACTCTCCGGAAATTAGGGAGAGCCTGGAGAAGCAGAACAAAATGCCGGAGGATTCCGTAGACAGCTTTATGGCTGCCTTTGTTAACGATGTTGACCATTCGGATGAAGCGGGCGTAGCGATTTATGATAAGAACCGCCATCTGCGCGTGTTGTATAACCCCGGCAAGCTGCCTGACTTCGAGCATAGTGCGCGTAATCTGGTTGACAAATATGAGGGACGCAACAATATTTCCTATAAGGAAAACTATGCGATTCCCAATAAGGCCATAGGCTTTGTCAAAGACGACAATAAAAAAACCATCGGTTATGTTGTTACCGGTTATTCCGATGAAATCGTTAATAATTCTACAATAGATGCAGTTTTATTCTTGCTGTCTATGACGCTGCTTGGCCTGATTGTCGGCATCTGGGGAGCAATTTATCTGGCACAGAGGATTAAACGTGTTCTTTTCGGCTATGAGCCGGAAGAAATCGCCAGAATGCTGCAGGAGCGCGACGTTATTCTTAACTCTGTACGTGAAGGCATTATCAATATCAACAGCAACGGCTGCATTACGCTTGTCAATTCCGAGGCCCAATTGCTTTTGAAGCAAGCAGGTATTGAAGGAGTTAATGAACTATTTGGAAAATCTGCAAAAGATGTCTTGAAACGTGTGCCGTTGGATGATATTATAAAAGAAGGTAAAACTTTAGTTGATGCCAGTGTCAAGATGGGTAATACTGTCTTTATTATTACTGCAGTACCGTTACTGGATGATAAGAACATTATCGGTGCCGTAATTACCTTCCGCAAAAAATCTGTAGTAGAAGAGATGGCTAACCAGCTGACAGGCTTTAAAAATTATGCTACTGCTTTAAGAGCGCAGACACATGAGTTTATGAACAAAATGCATGTGATTATGGGCCTGATAGATATGAAGGCCTATGACGAGCTGAAGAATTTTACGCAGGAAATTGCCTATAACAGACAATCTGAGGTTTCTTATGTAGTAACCCGCCTGAAAGACATTACATTATCAGGCTTTATCCTCGGTAAAATAAGCCGCAGCCGTGAGCTTGATATCGACTTTTCTCTGACGGAGGAAAGCGAGCTGCACAGCGAACTGGATGTGCCTTCGGTACATGATATTGTACTGATTGCCGGCAATATTATTGAAAACGCCTTTGATGCGTTGAAGAATTTTGACGGTGAACGCATCGTTAATCTCTCGATTCTGGATTTTGACCGCGAAATTGTTATTGTCGTGGAGGATTCCGGACCCGGTATGAGTGACGAGGTACGCGAGCATATCTTCCAGCGCGGCTTCAGCAGCAAGGGTGAAAGCGGTCATGGCTTTGGCTTATATCTGGTTAAGCAAAGCATCAATAACCTTAATGGCACCATTACTGTGGAGTCAGCTCCGGGTGAGGGCACTACTTTTACCGTAAGGCTTCCGACCAGGAAAGAGGGGGATTAAGATGATTAACGTGTTAGTTGTAGAAGATGACCCGATGGTTGCCCAATTGCATGAGCACTATCTTAGCCAGATCAAGGGGTTTCAGCTGTGCGATATCGCAGGTAACGGAGATACTGCGCTGAAGCTGCTGCGTCAGAACAAATACGATTTAATCATTCTTGATGTCTTTATGCCTACTATGGATGGTTTACAGCTTTTGGCTAAAATACGCGAGAATGGTTATGATGTAGATGTCATCATCGTTTCGGCAGCAAATGATAAGGATAAAATTAAGCTGGCGTTGCGTTTAGGCGCTGTCGATTATATTATCAAGCCCTTTGAGTTTGAACGCTTTAACCTTGCGCTGAACAATTATCTGAAGCGTTATCAGATTGTTGAGGAGCAGGGCATCATTAAGCAGGCTGACCTTGACACTACTATTATGCGTCAGGATAATCAGGTTGCGGTAACTCTGCCCAAGGGACTTGATAAAAATACCTTAGGCACTGTTTGGGATTGTATCTGTGGTATTGACGGCATGTTTACTACCGAAGAGGTGGCAGGCATGGTGGGAATCTCCCGCGTTTCTATCCGTAAATATCTGGAGTTTTTGAAATCCCTGCATCTGCTGAAGCTGGATCTGCACCGCGGCAGCGTTGGCAGACCGGTCTACAAGTATCTGTGCCTTGACAAGCAGAGCGATGTGCTGAAGGCATATATACAGTAAAGCGATTCGGGTGAACCCTCGGCAGTATTTGCCTGAGGGTTCGCTTTTTCTTATACGGATTTGAAATAATCGTTAAAGTAGTGTACAATAATAATATTATTATGCAGAAAAGAGGGGGCAAAACATATGCAAGACCCGATTAAAATATTAGGCGTGCCTGTACACGCAATGACTATGCAGGAGGCAGTGAAAACGCTTGAAGAAAGAATGCTCGCCAAGGAGCAGACTTTTGTTGTTACCGCAAATGCCGAAATCATCATGATGTGCCAGGAAAACGCAGAATACAAAAAAATAATCTGCGAGGATGCGGAGCTGGTGCTGCCTGACGGTGCCGGTGCCGTGTGGGCAGGCAGACACCTTGGCTACAAGGTGCCGGAGCGTGTAGCAGGCTTTGACCTGTACAACGAGCTTTTGGATTTATCGGCGCACAAGGGCTACAAGGCGTACTTCTTTGGCGGTAGCCCTGGCGTTGCCGAAGCTGCGAAGGCGAAGGCCGAGGAGCTTTATCCGGGAGTACAGGTAGTAGGCTGCCACAACGGTTACTTTAAGGATGAGGATGTGCCGCAGATTATTGCGGATATCAACGCCAGCGGCGCAGACATGCTTTTCGTTGCCTTGGGCGCACCCAAGCAGGAAAAATGGCTGGTGGCACACCGCGCGGAGCTGAACGCAAAAATTCTGATGGGCATCGGCGGCAGCTTTGACGTACTCGCCGGCAAAATGGAGCGCGCACCGAAATGGATGCAGGATGCTTCCTTGGAATGGGCCTTCCGCCTGTACAAGCAGCCCAGCCGTTTTATGCGTATGATGGCGCTGCCTAAGTTTGTTATCAAGGTAATGGCATCCAAGTTCTGATATAGACTGAAAAATACTGTGCTTGCCGAAAGTGCTAAGAATTTTACACTTATGTAGACAAAAGCAGGTTGGTGTATTATAATAAAGTGATGGAAGTAGCATTCCATCACTTTTTATGTCTGCGAAAAAACAGACTGCACAGTCAGTTCAAGGTTGTTTGCTGATATGAAGTTTTAGATTAAAAGAAATATTCGCAGGAAAGCGAGGCTTTATATGTTTATTGTAAAAGATGGTTATATTTATGTTGGTGTTTCTTTGTTGTTGGCTGCAATAGTATATTATTTCTTCGGCGCTGTGTGGGCCGTAATCCCCGTAGTGCTGGCGTTATACTTTGCCTACTTCTTCCGCGATTTTCACCGCGTTACGCCTTATGATCCCAACATCCTGTATTCGCCTGCAGACGGTACGGTAATGGGCGTAGATGAAATTTTTGATGATGAGTATCTCAACGAGCCTGCGACTAAGGTAACTATCTTCCTTTCCGTATTCAACGTACACACCAACCGTGCGCCGCTCGACGGTGAAATCAAATATCAGCGCTATACCTGCGGTCAGTTCGTGCCTGCGTATGAGAAAAACGCTTCCTTTGAAAACGAGCGTCATGCTATCGGTATGGATAACGGCCGTATGCGCTTCCTGGTAATCCAGATTGCCGGTCTGCTGGCACGCCGCATCGTTTCCTGGGTAACTGTAGGCACCAAGCTCCAACAGGGCGAAACCTACGGCATGATCAAATTCGGCTCCAGCACGGAGCTGGTTGTGCCCAGAAATGTTGAAATCACCGTTAAGAAGGGTGATAAGGTTGTTGGCGGTATTACCGTAGTGGGGAGGGTTAAAGAACAATGAACTGGCGTCGTCTGATTCCGAACAGCATCAGCTCTGCGAGCCTTATTTTCGGTGTGCTGTCTATCTTTAAAACTATCGAGGGTGATTTCTTCCTTGCCCCCGTTTTCATCGTAATCGCTGTACTTTTTGACTCTATGGATGGCCGTGCTGCCCGCGCTCTCGGCGTTGGCGGCGGTGACTTCGGCAAAGAGATGGATTCTCTTTGCGACATGTGCTCCTTCGGCGTTGCGCCTGCCATCATGATTTATATGTATGGTCTGCAGGATTTGGGCCTTGTAGGTCAGGTTATTGCTGCACTCTTTGCTGTCGGCGGCTGCCTGCGTCTGGCACGCTTCAACTGCAACACCGGTGTTGTACACGGTTATTTCCAGGGCATGCCTATTCCGGCTGGTGCCTGCTTCTTGGCAACATATGTTGTTTCCGGTTATCAGTTTGCTCCGGCTGTGCTGGCAGCAGTTACTCTGGTAATTGCCTGCATCATGTACAGCGAGGTTAAATTCCCGGATTTCAAGGGCAAGGGCAATCCTATGTATCGCCTGCCTGTAATCATTGCCGTAATTGTCGGTGCCGTAATGCTGTACGAGCGTCCCGGTGCGTGGCCGTTTGTAGCAATGTTCACCTATACGCTGGCAGGCATTGTAAACCATGTTTACCGTGCTCTTACAGGTAAGAACAAATAATTTGCCGTTAGGGGAGTAAAGGAGATTTTTGATGTATACAGCTTTTGATATAATCATGATACCTTTGCAGCTATTGATTATATTTTTTACGCTCTACTATTTTTTTGTTTCTTGGTTCGGCCTGTTCGGCAAGAAGAAGGAAGTTAAGATATATAATGAAAGCAAAACCTTTGCCTTGATTGCCTGCGCGCATAACGAGGAACGTGTTATTGCTCAATTAGTAGATAACCTGCGCCGTCTGAATTACAATGACGCTTTATATGATATCTATGTTGTTGCGGACAACTGCTCGGACAAAACAGCGGAGGTTGCACGCAAGGCCGGCGCGCTGGTGCATGAGCGCTTCAGCGAAACCGGTAAGGGCAAGGGCTTTGCCCTCGCGTGGATGTTCGACAGACTGTTCAAGCTGGATAAGAAATATGATGCGGTTTGCGTTTTCGATGCCGATAACTTGGTGCATCCCAACTTCCTGCAGGAGATGAACAGCCGTCTGTGCAACGGCGAACGCATTATCCAAGGCTATATGGATGCCAAAAACCCGACTGATACCTGGGTAAGCGGCGTATTTGCAATTTCCTTCTGGATTGTTAACCATGTATGGAGCCTGGCAAAGTACAACATGGGCCTTTCCTGCTGCCTTGGCGGTACCGGCATGTGCTTTGACACCGAGGTGCTGAAGCGTTACGGCTGGCGTGCAACCTGCCTGACCGAGGATATGGAGTTCACCATTCAGGCAATGATGGAAGGCATTCCTACAACCTGGGCGCATGATGCAATCATTTATGATGAAAAGCCGCTGACCTTCAAGCAGACCTGGAACCAGCGTAAGCGTTGGTCGCAGGGCCACTTTGACATTGCGGACCGCTATCTCATCCCGATGATCAAAAAAGCAATCAAGACACGCAATATCGTCATGCTGGACTGCTCTGTGAACCTCATTCAGCCGTACTTCCTGATGATTTCCACGTTCTTTGTGCTTTGCAGCTATATTTATAACTTCTATCCGTTCTACACCAATATCCTGTATACCATTATTCCGGTAGAGGTTTGGACTCTGGTTGGTATCGGCCAGTATATTTTCCCGGTAGCGGTACTGTGGAAAATCCGCGCTTCCTTCAAGTCCTGGATGTATCTGCTGCTTTATCCGCTGTTTATTTACAGCTGGATTCCTATTACAGCCCTTGGCTGGTGGCACCGCCACGACCATGAGTGGAGCCACACGCTGCATACCCGCGGCATCAGCTTCGACGATGTAATTATTCCCGAGGACGCAGTAAACGACGGTCCTAAGGAAGTAGTCTTTGCGAAAAAGGACGAAAAATAAGCTTTATAAGCACTTCTGCGTAAGCGGGAGTGCTTTTTTAGTGCGCAAAGGCAGGTAAACATGATATAATAAATTTATTGTGCTTATGCAAATTTTATGAAGATGAGCTAAAAGAGCGGAGAGGATATGAAGATGCAGATTAAGGGAATACTTTTTGATTTTGACGGCACTATTGCCAATACCATAGATTTGATTATTGCCACCTTTGAGCACACCTGCCGGGAGGTGCTTGGCTTTACTCCGGAGCGCGAGAAGATTGTCGCTACCTTCGGCCTGCCGTTGCCGGTGGCAATGATTGCGCTTTCCGGTAAGCCGGAGCTGGTGGAGACTATGCGAGACGCTTACAGAGAATATAATAACGCGCATCACGATGATATGATTCGTTCTATCCCTGGCGTGAAGGAAACACTGGAGCAGCTGAAGGCGCAGGGCATTAAGCTGGCGGTGGTTACCTCTAAGAAGCCGCCGATGCTGCGCCGTGGGCTGGACTGCCTGCAGCTGACGCCGTATTTTGATGCGACTGTTGCCCTGGGCGATACAAAGGAGAGCAAACCGCATCCTGAGCCGATGCTGGCGGCGTGTGCCAAGCTGGGAGTGAAGCCGGAGGAGTGCCTGTGCGTCGGCGACAGTCCCTTCGATTTGCAGAGCGGTCGTAGTGCGGGGGCAAAAACCGTTGCAGTGCGCTATACGGCCTTTGGCTGGGAAAAGCTGCTGGAAGAGGGCAGGCCGGATTTTGTGATTGCAAGGCCGCAGGAGCTGCTGGAGATAGTGGGGAAGATTTGTTAATGTCCTAATGAAAGTAAAGTTGATAGCGTTTATGTCCTAATAAAAACAAGAATGTAGGCTTTCAAGAATTACTGTGTAGAGGGTGGTTTCTGCCACCTAATACATATGACTGCGGCTCATTTGTAGTGAATTGCAAAGCGGTTGTAAGAATGGAGTCAAAAAAGCCCTATAACCGCTGAAAATCAACACAGAATGAGCTGATGTTCTATGAAATCAATCTCTGAAGAAGAGTAATTTTCCAAGCAGTCAAATATGATACGCTCCGTATGTATGACAGCAAGCGAGGTGTAGCTAAGCTTCTGAACGTGAATGCAGAAGAACACTTTGTTCGTGAAAAACTGCGAACAATTCAAAAAGAGCGGAAATCGCAGCAGCCGAGAAAAACCAAACGAAAGGATTGGGAAAGATAAAGACGCTTTATGTTAATGCAGATTTGCATATAAAAATTATGCAAATCTGCATTAAGTATATTGGCTTCCAAAGAAAATTGGATTATAATATCTATTAGAGTCAAAATACAGGAGGAATCTTTTATGGATTTGAAATCGTTCCGTGAGGATAAGCTGAAAATTACCCAAGCTGAGTTTGCAGAATTAATTGGAGTTGAACAATCAAGCATTTCAAAATGGGAAAAAGATCCTGACAGCATATCATTATCAGTGATTCAAAAAATACTTGAAAAAACCGGTGTATCATATGAGGAACTGACGGGATGGGAAAAGCCCATTCCGAAACCTTTAGATGTCAATAACACTTGGGAAAAGGCAAACTTCACAAAATGCACGCTATCTGACTATATTTCGGCTGCGCTGGGAGATAAGAATCTTCCAGATGAATACAAAAAAGCATATGTCGAAGATCTGAATAATTGTATAACTGCAAATTTAGTAAAACCTAAAGTTGCGATTGTTGGACGTTCTGACACTGGAAAAAGCACACTCATCAACGCATTGTTGGGTACTGATAAAATGCCTACCTCATGGACGCCCACAACATCAATAGCTGTATATATTAAACACATTGCAGACAAGCCTGCATTTATCGAAGAAGATGTATGGGTGTTTGCTAATCAAGTTGGAGCAGATAGCCTGTGGGATGAGCGCAAGCTGAATGACGAGAGTTACTGCCGGGCTTGGAAAATAGCTGCCGGCGGTGTCGATATTCTACACTCTTTTGGAACTCGGCAAGGTGAGAATTATAACAAAGAAGCTGGGTCAGCCGTAGTCTTTATTGATGCACACGTCTTAAAAACTTGCGATATTGTTGATCTTCCCGGATTTGGTACAGAAACAGAAAGTGACGATGATATTACTTTTGCCACAGCACAAAAAGCAGATGTTGTGCTATATCTTTCTCAAGCTAACGGTTTTATGCGAATCGAAGACATCACCTATTTGAAGCGCAACATAAGCGAACTTCCGACATGGGAGAAAAAAGGCGAAAACTCTTTGAAACCGCTTTCCAACCTGTTTGTTATTGCATCCCAAGCACATACAGTTAACAGCGGAAATCGAGTACAACTCGAAAAAATCCTTGATGTTGGATGTGCCAATCTAATAAAAACGCTTCCAAATGAGTATTGGGCTAATAGAAAGAAGTTATCTGGCTATGATTATGCCGACAACGGTTTCAAGGAACTCAGATCTCGATTCTTTGCGTATACAATTGACATTCCGGATATATGTTCTCCATTTAATAATGCTTTGACGGAAATTCTTGAATCGTTGCCTGCGATTAAAAATGAGAGAACAAAAGCTTTTGTGAAAAGCTATGTCGAGTTAAGAAAGCCTAATCTTATAAACGAACTCCATAAGTACGAAGGAATCGTTAGGGAGCGAGACAAATATGTAACTCTACTTAGTGAAATTGAAAAGAACGAACTTTCTAGGACGCAGGATAATGACAAGCGAAAGAAAGGCGTGAGAGATGAAATCGCCCGCCTTTCCTCTGAGTCGATTGACGAGTTCAGTGAGTACATGGCAGCAACGATTAACACAGACGCACTTGTTCGCTTAATGAAGGACAGGGGGATAAAAAACACTAAAGGCGATATCGAAGTGTTTTGGAGTTATTTGCAGAGCATGATTCAAGAGCGTTGTGAAACAATTCTTGCGGAGAAATCCGAAATACTCTCTGAAAAGACTAAAGAATACATCACATCCTATGCAAAGAACATCTCCTATCCTTTTGAAAATAATAGTATTGATGTGGACTTTGATGCTGGCTGGGCATTTGCATCAGCAATTTTGACTGGTGTGGCAAGATTCTTATTTGGATCAATCGGTATTGTGATAGGACTTCTTATTGCAGGAGGTTTAGGTCTTGTATTCGGCGGCGGATGGGAAAAGAGCGTTGCCGAGAAAATTGTTGCGCATTTTGATGAAAACGATTTTAGCGAGAAGTTCCGTGCTCGTATTTGTCAATACTGGCAACAAACCGAAGAAGCTTTTGACAAGGCGGCGGCTGAGTTGGAGAACGAATGGGATACTTATGTCCGCAATCTTCGTGATACTGTAAATGGCTATGATATTCAAGAGATTCAGCACAGAATAGCAAGTCTCAACTATTTGTCCGATTTTTTCAAGAATATCCCGTTGTAAAATACTGGTTTTATAACCTTTACAATTGGGAGCAATTATCAGGAGGTAAAAGTAATGCTTAGTTTATTTGAAAAGTATAAAAATGATGGAAAAATCACAGAAGCTCTCTTGGTAGGGCGTAATTTGTTTAATCGAAATTCTGGGGATGAAATAATCTTCTCAGCGTACTTTGAGTATCTTTGCACATTGGCAGAAACACTCCCCTCGCTTGCAGACAGAATTAATTTTGCAGAACAGGCAAGTTTAGCACTGGCTTTTTATTCTGAGAATGCTGAACTTACAAGCGAATCTGTCGATACGCTTTCAGGGCAGCAGCAACGCATTGATGTCATTTTGAGCGAAATTGAAAGCACAAAGGCAAAACGAGTTGCTGTTGAAAGAGCTGAAATTGAAGCGCATAATTCGGAATGTCTGAAAAAATTATACTCACTTAAAGATGAAATAAATAGAGCAACCACGCAGGATGAGTTTGATAAAATCCTTGTCAAAATTAGGGAAACTGATACAACAATGGACAAGGATGAATTCACCGATGAGCAGAGCTCGATATATGAGTCTTTGACCAGAGATCACACTGAACTCATCAGCGAAAAAATGCACCAGTTAGAACATATAAAAAATATCGCTTATAACAAACAAGCGGCAGATGCATTTGCGTCAGCATTTGAGAGATTCCGTAAGGATGAGAATAAGTACAGAAATCAATCGCAACTGTTTTTACTTGCATCTACAACTCTCTTTGCCTTTGATGCCTCACGCTTGTTTAATGAAACGCTCATTTATTACAACCATGTTTACTCATACATTTTCAGTAAGCTTGATGATGATGGAAAACTTGCACTAACTCGGTATTCTATAGAATGCGAACGAAAGTTGAGGTGAGCATATGCTGACATCCCTAAAGAACAATCGGAGTTTAACTTTCTACCAACAAACAAAAACTAAATATAGAAGCGTGAATAGTTCGTATGCTGGTGGTGTTTCGGCTGTTCCAATTTCGGGAGTATCCTTTACAACAATGTCTACTACTAATGGATACAATGCTCAACTCAATGAATATCTGATAAAACTCAATACACTAAGAGCTCGCGATGCGCAAAGATATAACCTGAGTTCGCCTAATCAGGCTGCTCGTAACATGGGTGTAAAAAGAGCGTGGATGTATGAGAAAGCTGATATTGAAATGGGAGGAAGCGGATCTGCAAATTGGAGTGCTGAAGAGAAAGCACAAATTTTGAAACATGATTCAGTTCGAGGTGCAGAGGGTCATCACCAACAGAATGTTTCAGATCATCCAGAGCAGCAAGCTAATCCTGACAACATTAAATTTTATAAAACCAAAGATGAGCATTTGCAGGATGGACATGATGGGAATTGGGATAATGAAAGCAACCAACCCTTGACCGATAAAAATAAGATGCTTGAAAAAAGCAATTCAAAGCGTGTTTTCAAAAACGAACTAAAAGGTCTTGGGTTGGCAGTTGCGATTGGGTCTGCTGTCGGATTAACGATTGGTTTTATTACCACTCTTGCGCAATCCGGAATAACACCTGACACACTTAAGTTGGCAACCATCGAAGGGCTAAAAAGCGGTGCGGAATCTGGAATGCTGTCGGCTGTTGGCTATGGAATAGGTGAAGTTACATCGCAAGCAATCTCCGGTGTGCTTAAAAATACTGGTATTACCATTGCGGAAAATATTTCTAAAATGGTCAATATGGTCGTAGTAGGCGCATTGACTATTGTTGTTTTTTCGACCTACCAATTTATAAAGCTTAAGCTTAAAGGTGTAGCTACGAGAGAAGCATTGATACAAACAGGTAAGCAAGCACTATTCTCTCTTTCTCTATTAGCTGTATCAATTGCGGTACAAGGAATTTGGGGTGGAGCAGCAGTAATTATAGTATCTGTTAGCATAGGCTTTATTATGATAACTTATTCTATCGTCGACGCTGTTCACCAACGACATTTTGCCGAAAAGATACGGATATATACAATCGGAAAATGCTATCCGTCATTTTCGGTGTAAGGAGACAGATGATATGGAATACTCAGAATTTGCAAAAAAAGTGGTTTTGCACGATACTCGGAACAGGTTTGCTAAATTTGACGGAAATCTTGATTGTGTTCCCGATGTCTTAAAAACTTTTTATAAGGAAAGCAATCCTTTAGATGTCGAAATAAATGGTGTTCGTTTCTTGCCGGTTGAAAAGCTTGACTCACTACAAGCGGAATATGCATTTCTCAATGCGCAATTTGTGTTTGCAACTTGTAATGGTGATCCTATTTTCTTACATGATGGGTGCGTCTACACTGCTCCACATGGAGTGAAAAAACCTGAATGGGAATTGTTAGCTAAGGATATTGAAACATATTTTGAGTCATTGCTTTTGGAGTAACACTTAGAGGAATGGCAACCACGAAGGGAGCACTCGACAGCTAATCGAGTGCTCCATATCGTAAAATAAAGTTCAATTAATTATGCATATGTTTCAAAAATAGCAATACAACTTTATGTGGAGGGTGGGGTATAATAAAGGATAAAATATAGTTCGTATTTGTTACTTGGCGCAAACGCAATCCCAAAGCCATTACAAGTGTTTTTTTGTCATATTTAGAATACTTTATCAACGATGGAAATAAAACGCTTCGAGAGAATCTAATGGACACTTTAAATGTCACAAAATTTCCGTCCAAAAGCGATGACAATATTTATTGAGCGAATATATAAATGGGCTAATATGTATGTGCATTCTGGAAAAACCGAACTTTCTTGGATACCCTACTACATCGAAAATAAACTAAAAGAATTAAGTTTTGAGCAACAGCGTAATGATAGTTTGAATGTCAATAATGGGATAGTCGTATCAGATATAATCATTCAAACTGTCCACGCAGAATTACTGAAAGACAGACCTAAATTAAAGATATTTTCGTGCGTGCCAAAATGCGCTCGTAAATAAAGCAAAAGAAGGTAAAAGTGTGTATTTTTAGCAGAAACACCCCTTGATAAATCTCGTCTTATGTCCTAATAAATTTGGCCTAAAATGCCGGATTCTAAGCCGACAGTGCCGGATACTAAGGAAACAGTGCCGGATACTAAGGAAACAGTGCCGGATA
>OJQM01000423.1_pt1 | contig 24278 bp, 17 predicted proteins | sample 1598751 | NCBI WGS metagenome assembly OJQM01 (sample SAMN03922455, study PRJEB24848) | human gut metagenome | isolation source: stool sample | host: Homo sapiens | place: Germany | collected 2009-11 | reverse complement strand
TTCCGTCAGCGTCAGGGCGTCATTTTCATAAGGGCATAGAGAACGGCGGCCTTGATTTTGTCAAAGCCGCCGTAGTGTATTAGGCGCAGGGGGAAAGACTGCTGAACGACGGCTTTTTTTCTTTTGCCGTCGTCCGGCAGGTAGTCATATTTATTACTGCTCAAAGTCGGATTATCCAATCGCAAAGGGTCAAACCAGTATCTTGCGTACCAATTAGGAAAATGGTTGCGTATGTAGATACCTCAACCAATAACGGCTGTATAGTATTTGCTTCCGAAACGGTCAGATTATCAAAGAAATTATGCAAAATCAAATTGTGGGAACATGATAGCATAGCTTTCAGAAAAAGCAGCTTTTTCTGTTCTACAAGTGACATTTGGCTGACAGGCAAATCTATTTTATCTTCTAAACCTACCGTTTCAATTAGACCCCGAAGATCGTCGGGAGCAAGTTTAGAAGAAAGTTCTTTGGCCCATGTCGCCATGTGTTCATAAGGAGTTATCGTTCGGTGTAGTAGAGTTGTTTCTGATGATACGATAAATGTATCTTGTGGCATTGACATTTGTTTTAATATGTTTTTTGCTATCATAGGACAGCAGACAATTCCTATAATGTTTCCCATATCATTCTCCTTTGATAGATGCAGTTGTTGTCGATGCAATGACTTTTTTCCTACCGCAGTGCAGTTGAAATGGGCAAAATAATTTTTTACTAATCTTAAAGCTAAAATGTCACAGAATTGTCCCAGTGCCTGCTCTTTTCGACAGGAAACCAACTTAAATTGCTTCAATTTTGTAGCAATTCAATTTTGTTCAAGCAAATCGTCTGTAAAATACTCATATTTAAAACTCCTTTCATGGCTTCTTGCTTATTGATAACGGTATTAAGCGTCCGCGAAATGTCACAGCGTTCAAAAAATTCATTGAAAATCAGGGGAAATTCTTACAATGCTCGGACATTTCAAAAATACAATGATAAAGTGGAGCGGACCATACTGTTCCGCCAAATCCATGAGGTTATTCCATCTCCCGCATTTGTTCAATCAAGGATTGCTTTTTCTGCCTGCGGACTGTCCAGACAGACAAAATCAGTTCCATTCCGAACAATACCAGAATGAACAGCCCCATTTCCAAAATCGGGAATTGATACGGAACAATTTTTCCAGCAAACGCTATTTTGCTTATTTCCCTACAAATCACAATCGCAATCGGAAGCCCAACACTCAAAGTTGCCACTGTCGAAAAAAGCGCATAACACATTCCCTCATAGATATTCATTTTACATAGTTGTTTTTGTGTCAGGCCAATAGAACGCAAAATACTGTTTTCACGCTTTCGGCTGATCTGATTTGAAAGCGTTGTGTTAATTAGGTTGATAACACCGAATAGGAATACCAACCATGAAAGTGCCTGCATACCACCGAACATCATTTCATTTTGCATTTCATTATATTCCACCATTTCAGAAAATGTCGATAAAGAGATGTCATTATGGTTTGTAATCACATTTCTCAAACCCGTTTCTACACTTTGTTCCTTGCCCGGATCACTCACAATCGTCCATGAATAATCAAAATTTTCAATGTTGGGAAATAGTTGCTGTGCAAGCTCTCTGGATAAGTAAATTTGGGTAGAATCCATTGCCAATGTACCATAGCCGTTTGTAACTTTCTTGGCATCAAAAATGCCTGCTAGAGTGACAGGAACAGTCTTTTGTTCAGCGGTAAAATCCAATGTTGAACCAATTTCTATATCTGCGTTTTTCCCAATATAATCATAAATAAGTTGAGAAATTAAGATTTCATTTTTATCCTTTGGCATATCCCCTTTAACTAAAGCCTGTTCTGCCTCTTGATAATTTTCTTCACTTAAAATATCACTTGCTCCTCCCGTAGAATAACCGTCTGCAACCGCAACTTTTCCTATAAAGGCCTCCCGCTTTTCTATAACATCCAACACTCCGTCGATGGACAACAGTTCTTCTTTCAATGTGGTATTCAACGGATTTCCCTCGGTCATAATCGCAATTTCTGATTTTTGTGAATCTAAATGAATCGCATAGTCCCCGTCGGGATAAAACTGTCGTGCGTACTGTTCCGGCGATTTTGTTAAAAGCACAGAAGTAATAATCAAAAGACAAATACCACCCAAACTCAACGAGTCCACAATAGCGATAGTTTTTTTGCAATCACGCTTGAAATTTGCAATTCCCATTGAAAATGGGGTGAGTTTGATGGTTTTCTTACGCTTGTAGACTGTGGTCTGCTCCACGGAAAATCTTACTGCCTCTAATGGGGAGATACGGGAAGCCATTTTAATCGGTTTTCGGATGGAGATAGACACCATAAACCAGCTAACTACAACCGACAAAATAGCAGATGTTCCATAATATAGGGTATTAAAGCCCTTTGGGAATAAAACCAATCCAATGCCTACTCCCACCACAACACCAATTAAGATACCAATACTGCCGAGCCTATATCCCTCGCGCCTTACAATCTGTTTGATTTGTTTTGATGTTGCCCCAATCGTCCGAAGTTGTCCATAGCTCTGAATTTTGTCGTTGATTGAGATACGGAAAATACTCTGAATTACTACATATCCACCAATTAGAACAAGTAACGCGATACCACCAACGGCTGTAAAGTCGATAGATCTTTCATAATAGGTAAAATATCTATCATTCATTACCACTGGCGGCAAATCGTATTTTTCTATAATCTCGCGGCAGTAAGCCGTCATGGTTGCCTCGTCCAGTTGTGTGTCATTTTGAAAATGCACATACGCACGATAGTTTTCAGGGTCAAAACCCTTCCATCCGGTCAGTGCATCTTTTGAAAGAACGATAGCACAAGAGTTTGTTTCTTTTTCTCCTACATTATCCGTGATGCCTGTTACAATATATTCCCCATGAAAACTCTCTGTATCCAACATGACTGCTTCGCCAATCTTCGAGTTATTTCCATAAGCAGAAAGAAAATATTTACTCACGGCAACTTCATTTTCTTTTTCAGGTAGCCGGCCTTCCACTAAATTCACTTGATCGCGGGCAATATAAGTCATTTCTTCGTCCATATACACATAAGACGCCGTATATCCCTGTTCTGATGTCTCCTGACCGAGCATATAGTAACCGCCCACACGAGAAAATTCCGGCTGCTTTTTCAGATTTTCAATATCGTTTTCATCAATCCCCGACCAAACAGCTTCATAAGTATCAACAACCTGATTGCGTTGTATTTGTGCCAAAGAAACAGATACAACACTTACAAAACAGATAAGGAACGCCGCCAGCGCGACAGCAATCACTACCATTAGGTTTCGGCGTTTCTCACTTTTTAAACTTGCCTTTACCAGCTTCTTTATAATGGTGCTGGTATCATTTTCAAAAGGTAAAGTCAATGTTATTCGCCTCCTTACGCCTTGATTTTCCCGTCCTCAATACGCACAATACGGTCGGCAAGCTGGGCGATCTCGCTGTTGTGGGTAATCATCACAAGCGTCTGGTTAAACTCCCGGCTGGTGCGCTGGAGCAGGCCCAGGACATCGGCGCTGGTCTTGCTGTCCAGGTTGCCGGTAGGTTCGTCGGCCAAGACGATAGCCGGTTTTGACACCAGGGCGCGGGCAATCGCCACGCGCTGCTGCTGGCCACCGGAAAGATTGTTGGGCATATTCTGGAGTTTGTCCTGAAGGCCCAGCATCTTCACAACTTCATCCATGAATTTCTTATCCACGGTGTCGCCGTCCAGCTCTACGGGCAGGACGATGTTCTCATACACATTCAGGATCGGCACCAGATTGTAGTTCTGGAACACAAACCCAATGTTGCGGCGGCGGAAGATGGTGAGCTGTTCATCGTTCATCTTCGCCAGCTCCTTATCCCGCACCACCACGCTGCCGGAAGTGGGGGTATCCAAGCCGCCCATCATGTGTAGCAGGGTGGATTTGCCGGAACCGGAGGTGCCGACCACCGCCACAAATTCGCCTTCCTCCACGGAAAAGGTCACGCCGTCCAGGGCGCGGGTGATGTTCGGCTCAGCGCCGTAATATTTTTTTAGATCAGTTGTCTGCAAGATACTCATAGGAATACCGCCTTTCTATATTTCGATATGAATACAGTCTAAAACTGAATTGTTGCAGAAATGTCCTAAAATCCATGCTGGGATAATTTTTTTGAAAAAAGCGGCAGCCCGCACAGGCCGCCGCTGGATTATTCTCGTGGAAGGAACACCGAAAAAGTGGAACCTTTTCCAACTTCGGAAGTCACCAGAATGTACCCGCCCTGCATGGTGATGATCTCGCGGGCAAGATACAGGCCAATGCCGATGCCATCCACCTCATGTACCGCTTCTTCCCGGTAGAACCGTTTGAAGATCTTGGCCTGTTCCTGTTCCGGGATGCCCCGGCCTGTGTCGGTTACATCAATTTTCCAGTACATTTCCCAATTCTGAATGGACACATGGATGCTGCCGCCAACAGGCGTGTACTTCACCGCATTGTCCAGCAGATTGAACAGAGCTTCGGAAGTCCAGCGGCTGTCATGGGAAATGGCCAATCCTTCCGGGCAATTCACAGTCAGTTCAATGCCTTTTTTCTCCATCGGGGCCAGAATCCCATTGATGGCATTCACCAGAGTTTCCTCTATGGAAGCATCTTTTTTCTCCAGCGTAATCACGCCGGCCTCCAGCCGGGAAGTTTTCACCATTGCCTGAATCAGAAAGTCCAGCTTGTCAAGCTGGCTGCCGGTTGCCTGTAAAAATTCCCGACGCTGTTCCTCCGAGATCGGACGGGTCAGCATGGTTTCATTGAGCATCTTCAGATTGGCAATGGGCGTCTTGGTCTGGTGGGAAATGTCCGATAACAAAGATTGCAGATCAGCTTTTTCCTTTGCGACCGTGTTCCGGTCCTTCTGCATGATGTTGTAGAGCCGTTCCAGGCGGTGGCTGATCCGCGCCAGCAGCGTTTCCGCTTCATAGTCCATTTCTGGCCGTGCGGCGCTGTCCATCATGTCATCCAGCGTCCGGCATAGGCTGTCGGTGAACAGAGTCAGCTTCCGTTGAAAGTAGTGCAGGAAGATCCCGCCCCATACCAGAAACACAGCGGTCAGCAGCCCGCCGTACAAAACCACCTGCAGGTTTTTCGTAACCAGAAACAATCCTAACAACACCAGGAAAGAGGTGGCCAGCAGGCCAACCGTAATGAGCCGCAGAAACCTTTTGACAGATAAATTTTCCAGCTTCATGCCTGTTCACCGCCGATCCACTGATAGCCCATGCCGTAGGCCGTCTTGATATACTTATGCTCGTCTGTTTCGATTTTTTTACGGATACGGCTGATGATGGTGGTCAGGGTATGCTCGTCCACAAAATCCCCGTCAATGTCCCACAGCTTCTCTAAAATCTGCCGCTTGGTCAGGATAATTCGGGGGTTTTTCACGAACAGGAACAGGGTGCGGTATTCCTTCGGGGTGAAGTCCAGCGGCTCCCCGCCAAGGGATGCCCGTTGCTCGGAAAAGTCGATTTTCAGAAAACCATCGTCAAACAGATCGTGCCGGGGCGTGCGCAGTTCCAGATTGGCAAAGACCGCCGCCACCTTTTTGCACAGCACCGTCACGGAAAAGGGCTTTGTCACATAGTCCGCGCCGCCTGCTTCATAACCTTTCAGCATATCGCTTTCCTTGTCATTGGCGGTGATAAAAATGATATAGGTGTGCTGGCCGCGCCCCCGGATTTCTTCGCAAAGATCCAGCCCGCTGCCATCCGGCAGATTGATGTCCAGAAGCGCAATATCAAACTCGATTGCTTTCAAATGGGAAACAGCCTCCTTGTAATTATAGGCTGCTGTGACTTCATATCCATCAGACGCCAGGTTATATCCCAGAGTCCGGTTCAGGAGAATATCGTCCTCCACAATCAGTATCTTTCTCATATTCTCACTTCCTCCATGTCATTATACTATCTTTTAGTATAATGGGAAATGTTGCAGAAATGTCCTAAAATAAAAAAGGGGAACGTTTTGTTCCAATATAGAATATTTACCATTTTATCATATCTTATCATTTTATCAGTCACAAGGCCGCAAATCTGCGTTCTATTAAACATTCCGGGATAAGACTGGCAAGCAATGCCGGTGTTAATACACTCGGCCCGCAGAGGGAAAAATCCTGCCGTGATTTTTCCCTCCGCTTTGCTTGTTGAGGGCAGCGCCCCCAAGCCCCCTTGAACGCAGAATTTCATTCTGCGGCTGCGCGTTCTGCGAACGCTTATGACCAGGACCAGCTTACCGCTGGCCGTGGTCTTTTTCTTGTTCTTTTTTCTGTTCCTCATCCATTTTCAGCAGCCGGTCCACATTGGCCTTGGCAGTCAAAAGCTCCCGCATTTCTTCACGGGAGCGCCGGTACTCGGCATAGGTTTTCTTCTTTTCCTCCAGCAGTTTGGCGTACTCGGCTTGCAGTTCCTTGACCTTGGGAAGTTTCTTCACATTCATCTCATCAAAGGCGCTTTTCGCTGCCTGATGGAGCAAAATTTCTTCCTCGTGTTCCTCACGAAACTTCCGGGAATAACCAGCCTTTCGATAGGCCACATAGGTCTCACGGGTCTTGGCATAATTAACGATATGGGTACGCAAGACAGCGATTTCCGCCATACGTTTTTCCGCCGCCTTGATCTGTGCCGATAGTTCGTTGTGGTGGGCGGTGGCCGCCGCTGCTTTTTCTGCCAGCTCCGCATAGTCCAGCAGATTATGCTCGGTGAGAAAATTCACCGTCTGCGCCATCTGTTTCAGATTAAAAATTTTTGCCCAGCGCGCATACCCGGCCCCTTTTCCGGCCTGTAATTTTGCCTGAATGTCCACCAGCAGATTGACCTTGGGCGGCTCCGGCTGTACGGTAGATTTCTTACGGGGCGTGTGCTGTTTTTCTCCGGCCAGCACCGCGCGGATCTCCGCTTCACTGTATCCATCGCCCAGCTTATCATCCATACGGGCTACATTCTTCCAGCCGGGAGCTTTGAGCCGGATCGCTTTCCCGCGCCGGGATACCTCGCAGCCCATTTCCGAGAGCAGCTTCAGCAGCGCGTCAAAGTCTGACGGTTTCTGATCCAGCGCCTCGTCAATCATCATTCGCAGCTGTTCCCGATGGGAAGGCTTGGCCTGATCGCCCAGCCACTTGTTGTAGCTTTTCCCGTGGGGTTTGGGGTCCTCCACAATGGACAGTCCATTCTCAATACAGATAGTGTCGCTCAGTCGCCTGACAGCTCTGGTGCTGCCCCAAAAGTTGCGGAACTTCCGGTCGCAATCCACATTGACCGCAGACCAGATGATGTGATTATGGACATGGGCCTTGTCGATGTGGGTGCAGACCACAAAGGCATGATTGCCCTTCGTGAACCGCTTGGCAAATTCCACGCCCAGGCGGTTGGCTTCTTCCGGGGTGATTTCTCCGGGTTTGAAGGACTGGCGCACATGATAGGCAATCACATCGTCCGCGCCACGCACCCGCCCGGTGGCGGCGATGTACTGCCGTTTTGCCAACAGAAATTCGGCATCGGCGGTCCGGCTGTCACACCCATAGCCAGTTATCAATTTCCCATTATCTGTCTTTTGCGGATTTTCTACATAGTCGATGATGTCGCTGATCGCTTGGCTCTCAGTGCGGCCATTACCGATATGCAGCGGCATGATGCGTGTGGTTGCCATAGAAGAAGCCTCCTTTCTCAATAAGCAGAGAAAATATTTTCTGATTGTTCACGGGGATTGACATATTTTCTAAAGTTGCATATAATAATAATACAAGGTAGGCAACGGCGTGTGTCTGCCAAAGCGTTGAAGCATAATAGCGTACCGGAATGCCTTGTTATGCAGAGCTTTCAGTAGGGGTTGTGCAGTAACCTCAAACCGGAGTAGGCTGCAAAGCCGAAAGAAAATGCTCAAAGCCGCCTTGCGTTGCAGGGCGGCTTTCTTTATGGATAGAGAGGTTTTATGGATAAATTACAAAAGTGTGCAAAAGCATTTGAAAATTTGTTGGAGATACAATATCGGATCATTATTGGCCGAAAGGGAAAAACCGTAGAGTTGGTGATAGGCTTCTCCAAACTGGACTTTCATCATTTGATGGGGCTTGGGAAACTGAAAGATTTGCGGATCGCAAAACAAAATCGCGGTTCTGTGTTTAATGAAATCATAGCCGGAAACACCACCTATGAATCCTTAACGAAAAGCCGTTACCTGGCTCAAATTGAGAACCGGTTTGAGCCATTGGCATTGATCGAACAGCTCTTGGACGATAACCGTTTAGTTTTCCGGTATAATGCAAAATTGAATCAGTTTTCTTTAATCGAAGCGGACTATCTGCTTTCAACCCCTTTTGAAAGCAGCGATATTTATATTTTTATCGCTGAACACAAAGACACAGGAAAGTATTTCTGCCGTTCTTTCTTCCCGAAAGAGAAAAAAGATTACACAGAGGGACAGCCGCGCTACACTATGCTCTATAAAGAAAAGAAAAACCTGACAACTGGCGAAACTGTCATCCAGTATGACCGGCTTACCCCGAAAACATAGCTCTATTTTTGCAAAGCATTTCAAGACCTGCTACAAAGGTACGACAACCTTTTATGGTAAGCGATTATATCTTCTAAAAAGAAACGGCCTGCATAGCGCAGACCGTTTTTGTTATTCTATGAAGTTTTCTTCATCAGGAATGTCAAAATCCTTATTATTGCTACAGCGATTTAACAGACACTGTCTGGCATTTTTCATAAGTAGCCATCACACAGGCAATGTTTCGCGCACTTTATCCATACACCCTATCCTGAATCGCAAATTTCAAATCCTGCACCTTACCCAGCAGCCAGATGGCAGCCATCGGCAATCCAAAGGGAGAGATCAGGAAGGCCAGTATCAGGGCGATAATCCCATTTTGGCGAGGGCCAACAATCAGCATGAACACTCCGCAAAAGGCGAAGAAGGTGCTGATAAGCCCCAGCACCAGGCCGGAGAGATAGACCAGCCCCGCACAGAGCCAGACAAATAAAGTCAGCGCCAGAATGACCGGAGCCACCACGATCTTCAACAGTAGTTTCAGAATAAACCAAATCACCCTCATTTTTCTTCCTCCTCCCATCGTTCCCGAAAACCCTGACAGAGAATTTCCGCCTGCCTTTCATCTTCTGCCGTTACTTCCCGGCGGCCTTTGGTCCGCTGTATCAACTCGTAGCTGCTGTAATCGGATAGCAGCACCTCGAATAGTTCGTCCGGCGTCCGGCTGAGAACCCCATCCACACAGAAGCGGGAAGTCCCGTTCCAAGTCACACGAAGATAGCCCTGGCTGCACTTCAAAACTTCTTCCTCCCGGTCACAGTCCAGATACTCCTGGAAGATCTCCAGTACCTTTTCAAAAGTTTTCATCTATTCTCAACTCCTTTGCGCCTCTTTCTTTTCTAACTACATTATCCTTCTGATATATCCAAAAGGCAAGGATGCGGACAAAAAAGAAAAAGCGGAGGAAGGCGCGGCGAAAAGAACGCCGTTCCTCCCTCCGCAGATGGGGTAAATGTCCCGGTTACGAAAGTTTGGAGAGCTGGGTCAGTATCTCCTTAACTCCCTCCCATATCTGTTCCTGCCGCTGGGATATATCCTCCAGGTCGGCATCGTAAACCCGCCCGGTTTCATGCACCTTGCGGGTCAGCTGGTTTAAGTTGTTGCTTGAATAGCGCATGAGGGACACCAGTTCTTTCAGCTCCGGCAAGTCCAACTGCACCACATAGCCGTCCACAGCCATTTTCCGCAGATAGGCACTCAGGTTTTTTGTCCCAAACTGTTCCATTTTCTGCTGGATTGCATCCATCTCCGCAGCGGAAACCCAAAACAGGACCGGCACGTCCCGTTTGCGCTTCTGGCCGCTCATCGCTCCGGCTCCTGTTTCTTGGGGGAGGCAGTCTTGCGGGCAGGCGGCTCCTGCTTGAGTTTTTGCAGGACAGATCCTTTTTCTTTCTCCTGAACGGTCTTTCGAGCCTGCCTTGCGAACAAATCTACCAGCCCCGGATTGACCTGATCCACTATCAAGTAGGTACATTGGCGGGAAGTTTCTCTGTCCTCCGGCATAGGAATGGTCTTTGCCCATGCTTTACTGTCACGGGAAATCCGCCCGTCTGCCTCCTTATACCGAATCGTGTTGGCAAGGATAAAGTTCATCCGTTCTGCACCGAATTGCTCCAAGACTTCCTGCACTGCAGCAGCGGTATTCAAGTGGTCGTCTCCATAATGACGGCTGATTGCCTGCTCAATGGCCGCTTTGCAGGAAAAGTTTGCCTGATCCGACATCCAATATGCGTCTGTTTCACCATGCTCAGATGCGTATGCGGCAGAATGAAGATAGACGGACTGCGGATTTAATTTCTCCGGCTCCCTACACACCTCATCGGCATGACTCTCAATGGTGTCCCGGATCACATCCATGTAGCCGGTTTCCAGCTTCTCAAAGTCCTTGTAAACATCGGCCAGCGGCGTGGGAGAATCAAGAAGCGCCTTTGCCTGGGCCTCGGTCAGCTCCAATTCCTCCATGCACATCACGATGTCCTCCCGGACCGTGTACTCATAAGCATGGTTTAAGACTTCCGCCGCAGGCTGGCTTTTCAGCCAGTCGCGGTATTTGTCCTGTTCAGCAGCCATCTTTTCATAAAGGGCTGTATTCAGATCATTGGGGTTCATATCATCGCACCTCCTGTTCGTGCTGTTTGGGTTTCTTTTCAGATTTGCGGGGCGGCGCTGGGCGTTTCAGGCTGTCCAGTACCGAAGGACGCGCACGCTTGGCCATCACGGTCTCCGGGGCTGTATGCCCTTTGTCTCCGATGTTCAGTAGCGTGTCCAGTTCCACCAATCGGGCTGTTTTGATCTGCAAATCATCTTCATAAAGGAACGGCTTGCTCAATTCCTCTTTGGCGGCGGCCTGCTGCTGATAAAGGTTCGCCAGCTGATTCTTGACTGCCTCCAAACGCTGGGGCATCTGCGCCAGTGCGTTGTCGATACGGGTAAGGTTTCCGCGCGGGTCTGTGCCGAGGCTTGCCCGGTGGGTCATTTGCCCTTTCAGCAGGAGCGTATATTCCTGTTTCCAGGCGGAAAATTCCACGGACATGGCAAAGCCCCGATAGCTGCCGATCTGCACCGGTTCGGAATCTTTGACCTCCTTGCAGGCGTCCAGCAGGGCGGCTCCGGCGTTTTCCTTATCCGTCAATACATCGCCCCGCACCTCCATACCGGCAAAGCCGTCCTCCGGGTGCGGGTGGGCGGCCAGGGTTTCCAAATCGGCTTCAAAACCCTGGATGTATCCTTTGTTGGTCTCAATTTCCTGTGGGAAGTATTTCAGCAGCTGGTCCTCCAGGCGGTACTGCTTGCTCTGGTGATCGGCTTTCATCAGCTTCAGACGGGATACCTCCACATCCAGGTCCATACGTTCCTTGATGCGCGGGTCTCCGGCGCACAGAGCCTTGATTTCGGCAAAGGAAAGCGCCGTTTCGTCCACATCGTCACAGGAACGTACCGGGCTTTTGCTGGTCATAATCTGGCTGATGAATTTCTGCTTGTTTTCCACCGTCTGCCACAAATAAGCATCAAAAGTTCCCTCCGTCACATAGCGGTACACATGGACGGTCTCGTTTTGGTTGCCTTGACGTTCAATTCTGCCCTTCCGCTGGGCCAGGTCGCCGGGCCTCCAGGGGCAGTCCAGGTCATGCAGCGCCACAAGGCGGTCCTGCACATTGGTTCCAGCGCCCATTTTGGCCGTGCTGCCCAGCAGGACGCGCACCTGCCCGGTTCGTACTTTGGCAAACAGTTCCTTTTTCCGCACTTCGGTATTGGCTTCATGAATAATGGCGATCTGCTCGGCGGGCATCCCCTGGGCGACGAGTTTCCGGCAAATATCCTCATAAACCGTAAAGGCAGGCTCCGGCTTGTCTAACGGTATGGCATCTTCCAGCGCATGAAGGGTGGGGTTGTCCAGGGCCTTTGCCACCTTTTTAGAAGAAGCAGCCTGTTGGGGCGTGGAAATGTCGCAGAATACGAGCTGGGTCAGCTTATCCGCCTGCCCGTCCCGCCAGATCTGCATGATGTTTTCCACACACTGGTTGACCTTGGTTCCCGGTTCGTCCGGCAAAAGCTGATTGATGATACGCTGGTCCAGCCCCAATTTTCTGCCATCCGACGTAATCTTGAGCATATTGTCCTCTCTGGGGTCCACAGAACCGCCATGGACTTTGGAAGCACGTTCAGACAGGACCTTTACCATTTCTTTCTGATGTTCGGTAGGCTGGGCCACAATGTTGTGGTACTCTACCTGGGGAGTGGGCAGGTTCAGCTGGTCGGCGGTCTTGATGTCCGCCACTTCTTTGAACAGGTTCATCAGCTCCGGCAGGTTGAAAAACTTGGAAAAACGGGTACGCGCCCGGTAGCCGGTCCCCTCCGGGGCAAGCTCCAGCGCCGTCACGGTCTCGCCAAAACGCGACGCCCAGCAGTCGAAGTGGGTCATGTTCAGTTCTTGCAGACGGTCATACTGGAGATACCGCTGCATAGTGTATAGTTCGGTCATGGAGTTGCTAACCGGGGTTCCGGTGGCAAAGACCACGCCCCGGCTGCCGGTGAGTTCGTCCATGTAGCGGCACTTGGCGAACATATCGGAAGATTTCTGCGCGTCCGATGTGGATAAGCCCGCCACATTCCGCATCTTGGTGTATAAAAACAAATTTTTGTACGAATGAGCCTCGTCCACAAACAGCCGATCCACGCCCAGTTGCTCAAAAGTTACTACATCATCTTTGCGGTTCTCAGCTTGCAGTTTTTCCAGCCGTGCCTCCAGGGATTTTCGGGTTCGTTCCAACTGCTTGACGGTAAAACGCTCACCGCCGCTGGCCTGTACCTCGGCAATTCCCTCGGTGATCTCGTCGATCTGCTCATTCAGAAGCCTTTCCTGACGTTCCCGGCTGATGGGGATTTTTTCAAACTGTGAGTGTCCCATGATGATGGCGTCGTAATCGCCGGTGGCGATCCGGGCGCAGAATTTCTTGCGGTTGTGCTTCTCAAAGTCCTTCTTGGTCGTGACCAGAATGTTGGCGGACGGGTACAGCCGCAGAAACTCCGACGCCCACTGTTCAGTCAAGTGGTTCGGAACCACGAAAAGGGATTTCTGGCACAGCCCCAGGCGCTTGGATTCCATGGCAGCGGCCACCATTTCAAAGGTCTTACCCGCACCGACCTCGTGGGCCAGCAAGGTATTGCCGCCGTAGAGGATGTGAGCGATGGCCCCAAGCTGGTGTTCCCGCAGGGTAATGGACGGGTTCATGCCTCCAAACTTGATGTGGCTGCCGTCATATTCGCGGGGCCGTGTGCTGTTCATTTCCTCGTTGTACTGGCGCACCAATGCCTGCCGCCGCTCTGGGTCTTTCCAAATCCAGTCCTTAAACGCCTCCCGGATGGCCTGCTGCTTCTGCGCGGCCAGGGTGGTTTCTTTGGCGTTTAACACCCGGCGTTCTTTTCCATCCGCATCCTCCACTGTGTCATAGATACGGACATCCCGCAGGTTCAGGCTGTCCTCCAGAATCTTGTAGGCGTTGGCGCGCTTGGTTCCATAGGTGGCATAAGCCGCCACATTGTTTTCCGATACGCTGTTTTTTCCGGTAACCTGCCACTCGGCGGTGAACGGGGTGTAGTTGACCTCGATATTCCTCTGCATATAAAACGGGGTATCGAAGGTCTCATACATGAATTGCTGGATGTACTCCTTGTCGATCCAGGTTGCCCCCAGCCGCACCTCGATCTCGGAAGCGTCCAGGTCTTTGGGCTGGGCGGCAGTCAGCGCCTCCACGTTGACTGAAAAGGCCGGGTCCTGTTCAGCGGCCCGCTGTGCCTGACGCAGCTTGCGCCGCACATTGCCGGACAGGTATTCATCGGCGGTCACATAATGAGGGGTTCCATCCGGCTCCAGCTGTCCTGGTACACGGAAGATCACGCTTTGCAGCTCGGCAGCCAGTTCCTCCCTGGTTTTGCCGGTGAGCGAAGCCATATAACCCATATCCACACAGGCTTCCTCCGAAATGGAGACTGCCAGGGCTTCGGCGGCGGTGTCCACGGAGGCCACAGCCTCATGGGGCTTAATGGTCCGTTTGGTGAACATATCCGCCTTTCGTTCCAGCCTGCCATCCTCGTCCAGCACTTCCAGCGCACAGAGCAGATAGTAGGAAGAATCATCGGAGAAGGCCAGCCGGTTCGCCCGATCATTGATAAGGCCGAATTTTGCGGAGAAGCTGTCATAGAGCCGGTTCAGCTCGGACTGTTTCTCCCGGATGGCGCTGTCCGGTGCGGCGGCGTCCATCTCAAGGTCAATCAGTTTCTGCACACAGTCCCGCAGACCCACCAGCCCCTTGACACGGGCTTCGGCGGTGGCGTTTAAGTCCGAACGTATCATGCGGCTGTTTTCCCGGAAGTACACCATGCCGTCTACTACCGTATAGGAGTAGTTTTTTACATTGGGGTCGGCGGGAATTGAAGTGTCGATGGCTTCACCCTCGCCCAGCTCCGGCAGCTCGGCCTCCTGGTAGGTGCCGTGAATGTACTTTACAGCATCGTGCAGCTGATCGGCCAGCTCCAGTCCCTCGATGGGGTTCACAGTGTAGTCCATGCCGTGAGCGGTGCTTTCCGGTTCCTGTCGGCCCAGCACCATTTCCGGGTGGTCCAGGAAATAGCGGTTGATGGCAAAGCCGTCCTCGTTCTGTCCTGTCTGCGTCCACTCCGGTACAATGTCCAGCGGGCGGTCCCGTTTTTGTAGGAAGATGATGTCCGAAACGACCTCGGCACCGGCGTTCTTTTTGAAAGCGTCATTTGGCAGACGGATGGCCCCCAGCAGCTCGGCGCGCTGGGCAAGATACCGGCGCACAGTGGAATCTTTGGCGTCCATCGTATAGCGGCTGGTGACAAAGGCCACCACGCCGCCGGGACGCACCTGATCCAACGCCTTGGCAAAAAAGTAGTTGTGGATGTTAAATTTCAGCTTGTCGTAGGCTTTGTCCCGAACCTGATATTGACCAAACGGCACGTTCCCCACTGCCAGATCATAGAAGTCCCGTCTGTCCGTAGTCTCAAATCCTGCCACGGTGATGTCGGCCTTGGGATAGAGCTGCTTGGCAATCCGCCCGCTGATAGAATCCAGCTCCACACCGTACAGACGGCTGTTCCGCATTTCCTCCGGAAGCATCCCGAAGAAATTTCCAACGCCGCAGGACGGCTCCAGAATGTTGCCTGTTTCAAATCCCATGCGGCCTACGGCCTCATAGATTGCCTTGATAACGGTAGGACTGGTGTAGTGGGCGTTTAATGTGGAGCTTCTGGCAGATGCGTATTCTTCCTCGGTCAAAACACTTTTCAGTTCAGAATATTCCAAAGCCCACTCCGGTTTTCCCGAATCAAACGCATCGGCTAAACCGCCCCAGCCCACATATTGGGAAATGATGTGCTGTTCTTCCACAGTAGCGTAGCGGTTTTCTTGCTCAACCTGTTTCAGTATGGCGATAGCTTTAATGTTGCGCCAGAATTTTGCCTTTGGCCCGCCTTCGCCCAGGTGATCGTCGGTGATATGGAAGTTCTCCGCGCTGCGGCGAATATCAGCCTTGTGTTCCTCAAGCGGAGCCTGCTCCGCAGAGGGTTCCGGTTCGGGCGGGGTGGGTTCCGGCTCATCCATGCGCAGGCGCTCCACCACGATGTCATAGGGCAGGCCGTTTTTATCACCAAGGTAGACCGCCTCGGTCTCGGCATGGAACGCTGGCGCTTCGGGGGCGGGTTTCTTGTCGGGGGTTACGGTTTCAACGGATTCTTCCACATCGGCAGGAGCTTCCATATACGGTTCATCCTGTTCCTGCACAAATCCGTCCAGCTGGCGGTCATACAGCCCACGCAGCAGAGGCGCGACCTCATCCCAGCGGAAGAACAGCATGGCCAGACGCTTCTCGTCCTCATCCAGCACTTCCAACTCAATGCCCTCCGGCATGGTACGGTAATCGGCGGTGTCCCCGGTCTCCAGCTCCATTGTCTCAATGATGTCAGGATAAGCACGGCTCAGCCACAGAGCAACCTCGCTGTTGGTCCTGCCGGTGCGAAGCAGTTCGGAAAGCTCCGCTTTTTCCTGCGCTCCAATCAGCCCATGAGTCAGCACATCCCGCAGGTCCTGGTCCGCCGTGTCGGGGTTGACGGGCAGGAACTCGGTGTAAAAGCTGTTGCGGTTGTCTGCCCACAGAAGCTGCTCGAACCGCTCCCGGTTCTCGGTACGGTAGATTGGATAGCTCATGCCGGTGGGCAGAAGCTGCACCGTGTCCTCCCGCAGCTCGGTGATCTGATAGTCGCGGTCATCCAGATAGACGGTATCGCGCACACTGTAAACCGGGTCCGTGGGGTCATAAGAAGTGCGCTGCCGCACAAAACCGCGAACTTCAGCATATTCCTCATCCGAAATAGTGACGCTGATCTCGCGGGCGGGTTCGCCGCCGCTGGTAATGGCGTCCCCCTCACGGGCGATGGGCTGGACGGATAAATCCGGCGCAGATACAGGCAGGAACTCACCACTGTCCAGATATTTCTCGAATATCTCGCGCCGCATCTCCACCGGCTCCTGGTCCGGGACGCTGGGCATGGTGTACCAGATGTAATCCTCGTCTACATGGTCAATGACCATCCGCACGACTGTACCTTTGCTGTCGGTGGTCGCATCTATGGCATCCCCCGGCTGGTAGGAGTGGCCGCCTTTGCTGGTGTAGATTTCCGGCTCACTGTTGCTTGCAATGCGCTCCGCGTCGGCTGTCACCTGCTGGATGAATGGGTCATTATCCAGCTTTTCCGGGTCCGCCACTTGACCGTTTACGATGCCTCGTTCCTCCAGAGATTCACGGATCGCAATGGGATCAATGTTGTCGAACCGATCCTGTTCTTCTTCTGTATAGAAGCGGTCCTCCTGGATAAGCTGCGCAAGCCTGCGCTGGACTTTGGGCCAGGGCAAGGCTGTCCCCTCCGGGCTGTCCGGACGTACTGCGAACGGGGTTTTGCCGTCGCCGCCGTCAAACGTGCGGGCCAGCCATGCGGCGGTATCTTTCTCCCTCGCATGGGCTTCCATGTAGCGGACAACGGCGTGCTTGCTCTGAAGGTCGCCGTTCCATGCGCGAATGGCGTCATCAATGTCATCCTGTGAGAGAGGACGCAGCTGCTCATGGAGCCGTGGATAGGTCTCGTCGATGACTTCCCGGTGCAGCCGCTGGCGAAATTCCGGTACGTCGGAATAAAGGCGAAGCAATTCCATGTTGCCGGAACCCAGGACGGCGCGGCGGATAGCGGCGTTTCCCTCAATGACGGCGTTCTCGTGGTCGCTGTGACCGCAGGCATTGCGGTATGGCACATCCTCCAGAACAGCGGCAGCCACAACGGGCTTGTATTGCTCATGCAATTCCCGAAGGGACGGTTTTGCCGGTTCTGGCTCCCGGAACACTCTGGTCCCGTCCGCGCCAAATTCCGCTTCCTGAGCGTCGATGGCTTGTTCTGCCTCATGGTCAATAGAGGGCATGGAAAACTCCTGCCGCTCCTTACCGCCCTCCGGGACAGCACAAATTGTCACATCATGCTTATCCCGCAGCTGTTCCACAACCTGATCCAGCCGGTTGGCAGGAAATCCGCACATCTCTATGCGGCCGCCGGGAATCGCGCGGCTACCCAGGCGGAGGTCCAGTTCCGCAGCAGCAACCCTGGCATCTTCACCATACAACTCAAAGAAATCGCCCATCTGATACAGAACCAGATCATCCGGGTGGCGTTCCTTCACGCCGTTGTATTCCCATATCTCCGGGTCCGGCTGCTGGGCTTGTATGGCATCTTCTTCAGCCAGCGCCTTTTCCGCCTGAATTTTTTCATACTCTGCCTGTTCTTTGTCCGTGAGATAGCGGCCCTTTTGAATCAAATCGGTAATCCGTTTGGCAACTGTTTCCCAGGAAAAATTCACATCCGGGCAGCCATCCTTTTTGAAGTGCAGACCCTTTCCGTCGTGATCTTCATTGCTGCCCACAGCGCCGGACAGGGCATGAGAGTGGCCGCCTATGCCATACTCGCTCTTGAGAAAATTCACTTTTTCCTTGTTCGTATGAGGATTCTGGAAAAAGGCAAAAATGCGGCCCTTGCTGCCTTCAACGCCGCTGCCGCCGGTCATGGCGGCCTCTATCTCGTCCTCGGAGATAAATTGTCTGGCCGCAGGTACATCCGTCAGCTGAGAGGTAAAGGTGATACGGGGCATAGACAGCTCTTGCAGGTTTTTCCAAATTTCTCCGGGCTTGTGGTAGTGGAACCGCAACAGATCCCGGTCCTGTTGGTAAGCCGTCCAGAATGCGGCGTATTCTTCCGCAAGGCTCTGACGAAACTCCGGTTTATTCAGCTGGGAACTGAGCCATTCTGTTTCTTCCGGGAACCCGCTTCCATGTATGCCCGACAAGCTGGCAAGATACCCGGATTCTCTGGCTTCCTTGCTGAAATCGTGATACAGATACCATAACTTTTCTGCAAGAAGGGAGCGTTCATAGCCCGCCGATTCAGCCAGTTCCACATTGGTTGCAAACTGGCCCTCCTGCAAAAGCTGGCCGATGCGCTCGGCGGCGCTCTCCCAGGAAATGACCTGGGCGGACTTGTCGTAACGGGCTGTTTTGCCGTGGGAAAGATGGATACCGTCCTCGGCATACCATGCGGTGACGCTGCCGATCCCGTTGCCTCCGTGAAAAAGGCTTTTCAGATAGTCCGCAATCTCGGCGGTGGGCTTCTGTTTTTCAAAAGCAGCGACAATGCGCTCCCTTTGGCGGTCGGTATTGCCGCCCAGCCGCAGCACATGGTCAATGTCCGCCTGGGCAAAAGAAAAAGCAGAGGATGTTTTCACATTCTCTGCTTCATCTATTTTTTGAATTTGTTCCGCTTCGGAGAGGAACAGATCCAGGGTCAGCTGTTGATAAGTTCCGCCATCAGGATTTCCTCGGCCTGGGCCTTGCAGGTGTTCATTAGACCGACCCATTTCATCGGGTCGCTGGCTTTCAGCTGCTCCGTCGCGCCCGCGTCCTTCGCCAGCTGGGGAATCAGCTGTTCCAGACGGCTTTGTGCGGTCTCGTCGATCTCGATGAGGTGCGGGTACAGCTTCTCGCTCATCAGCAGCTGGTTGTACAGGATGGGCCGATGTTCCTTCAGGTACGCTTTCCGCATCCTGCCGTACTTGCCCAGGGGCTTCTCCGGCTGCTCGGACAGCTTCAGGTCGGGAATCTGATAATCGCCGGTCTGGATGTAATTCATGGGATTCTTCATGGTGGGTTCTCCTTTCTTGCATGGCTTCGCGCTCATAGTTTTGGATGGTGACGCCGATCTGCCGCAATACCTGCTGGTTGATCTGGCTGACCGCCGTTCCCAGCGCCCCGATAGTGGCCGGAGTGTTGAAGTCGAAAATCGGCATGAAGTCCTCATGGCTGAAATACTGTTCCGGCTCCAATCCGCAGCGGGACATCAGGGCGTAGGCGATACTGACGGTAGCGGCAGCCTTAAACTGCACCTCGATGTTAAGTTCATCATAGTCCTCTAAAAAGGAACCGTCAACGATATAACGGAAGTCCTGCTGATGCTCATCCCAATATTCGTCTGCCAGTTTCCCGGCCACATCGGTAAGCTGCTGGGGCAGGTCGTTTCCAGCAATCCCGTAATTGCGTTCCAGCATGGCCGTTACGGAATCCATGTGCCGTTCTTCCAGTTTCCACAGCCAGGGGGTGCGGGAATGTTCACGGGTTCCGGTGTCGGAAATATCGAACACATAGCGCAGGCGGGGGCGGTCCCCGGAATCGTCCACCAGGGCGATGCCCTTGGAGCCGCGCCGCACATACCGGCCCATTTTTTCATTCCATAAATCATACTCCGCGCAGGCGGTAGCATCCGGGCGCTGGGCATAGATCATCATTTGTTCATGGAACGGGTACTTGTAGAGGCGGGCGGCAGTAGTGAGAAAGGCCGTCCATTCCTGCCAGCTGCCCACAAGCTGGGTCGCCACCTTATCAGCCATTTGCGCATACATTTCTGCTTTGGTTGGCATGATTTTCTGTCCTCCTTTCAATTTTGGGTAAAAGATAAGCAGGAAACCTTTGAAAAGATTTCCTGCCGGGTGATACTACTGTGAAAGTAAGGAGTTCGTTTAGTTCATTTTCGTATACTTCTCTAACCATTGTTTCCTCCTCAAATTCCAATTTATTCGATATTGAGTAGGCTATGAATTACCCACGGTTGAACTGTAACCATAACTGCAAACGTGTAAATTACAAACAAAAACACTTCCATTCTATTGTGGACACTTTCAACTTGAAACTGCTTTTTCAAATTTTTAGGCAATACTTTTGAGAGCAGATAATAAAGCAAATATCCTAAACAGACTCCCGCTGTATTTGTAATAAGGTCATTTATATCTGTTGAACCCCAGCCAAACATCTGAACAATTTCAACAGATAAAGAAAACAGAAAGCCCGTTAATACAACAGCCTTAATGTGGTAGTATTCCTTGTACAGTAATGGCAGGAAAAATCCAAATGGGACAAACAAAACAATATTTAGTATGGTATCGATTGGCCCAGTTATCATACCTATGAACGGAATTAGAGAAATATTGGGACGAAATGATATTGTGCTTGTATAACCAATACCTGTTACAGTCAAAATTCCGAAAAGATAATAACAAAACAAAAATACAGCGGTAATGTGGAGAATACTTTGCTTTCTTCCCACTTTTTTAAGGTATAGAAAATACAATATAAGGACTGGAACTATAAAAACATATCCACTTAGTGAACGGACGAGAATATCAGAAATTGGTATCATATTTTCACTCCTTACTTAAACTCAAAATTCCAATTTATCGCTTGTCATACGAACTGGAAGTTTACTGTTCTTGCTGAAATATAAAACTATAGATTACATCTGCAGTCTTTTCAGCATTGGAAAAAAGGGAGGGATGTCCTCCGTTTTGGAAAAGATATACAGAAGATCGAGGAAGTATAGATGCCATTTCTTTGTATTCTTCTTCTATGTTATGTCGGCAACTTTCATCTTCTTTACTTCCCATGAATAGAATGTTGTCTTAGAGTTTTAATACGGCAATTAGCTCTTCTCCGTCCTTTTCTCCGGTCTCTATAAATCCAAAAGAGGCATACAAAGATTTGGCAACTGCGTTTTCTGGCTCATATGACAGCCAACAGAAATCGGCTTTACCACAGGGAAATGTTCTGATAAATCTTAACGCAAGTTCTACCGCCTGTTTTCCATATCCCCTGTTTTGATAGTTCTTATCTATCATCAATCTCCAGAGGTTATAATTCCCATCTGCTATGGCAGGTGCATCTTTCCAATAATCATCTTTGTCATAACCAATCATCACAAAACCGACTGGGTTATTACCTTCAAAAATTCCAAATGGAAAAGCATACCCGTTGGATGTAATAGCGGTATACGCTTCAATAATACTAATATCATTACTGGCGACAAAATTTTTCTGACTATCTGAGACATTTAACTTTAGAATATCCCAGATATTTTCGCCATTTATTTTTTCCAGATGAATCATTCTATTTACCTCCACAAGCTCTAATTTGGCTTTATTATACTACATCCCCTTACTTTTGAAAATAAATGAATTGTAAATTTAAGAAAGGCTGTTACTCATCGAAATCCGGGTACAACTCCAGCTCGGCAAACTCAGAATCACTCATATCCTGGAGCTTCTGAAGGGCGCTGTCCGTCAGCTCCCGCAGTTCCGTTTCCTCCGGTGTGAGATAGCCGCGCATCTCCGTCAGGGCCTCGATCAGCCCGGTACGGCTTCCGGTGTTGTAAATGCACATCAGGTTCATTTCTTCAAAAGTAAAGTTGTTCATATCAAAGTTCCCTTTCCGCGCTCTTTTTAGGCGCTGTCTTTTTGTGTTCGGTTTTAGGTTGGCTTTTCAGCTGCTCCACAACGGACTTCTTTTTATCCCGATCCTCCCGATGGGCGGCGGCAGCCAAATCCATGAGGGAAATAGGCTGTCCGCTGCGGGCCTGCTGTTCCAGCTGGGCCACCGTTGGTTCCTTGGGGCCGTTGTTGAGGATGCCGTCGATCATACCGTAGTCGTCCTGCACGGCCATCTCCGCATTTTTCAGCGGATTATCCGGCAGGAATCCGGGAACCTCGGCAAAGCCGAAGCTGTCGCAGTAATGACAGGATACCTTGCCGTCCCGCTTGATGGCAACGATGTCGCTGACGCTCATGGACGGGTGGCGGTAGTCGGTGGGGTGTTCGTTGTTGAAGCGATAAAAAAGCTGTTCGGCAGTATCGCCCTTCAAATCGGAGGGCAGCAGCGGCGCGGTGTAGACCAGATCGTAGTTGTCTCGCTGCACCGTCTGCCCGATGGACTTGAGCCATTCCAGCCCCTCATAGCGGATATCCCGCAGCTCGTCGGTGTGCTTCACCTGATAAATGGCAAAGCAATCGCCCTTGTGGTCGAGGAACGCCTGCTCCCGTTCCTGCTGGTGGTCCATGCGCTCCTTGACCTGGGCATCGAAAGCCGGGCTTCCCTCCCATTCCTCGCGGGGGATGGCGAAGATGCCGTCGTGGGCATCCAGATCGTCAGTGTCAAAGGCCATAGCCGGGTTTTCACCCTGCTGAACCATGTAAACGGTCAGGTCCTGCGCCATTAACTCATAGGCGCGTTCTTTGGAGAGGGGCAGAAGGTCCCCGTCCAGATAGCCGCACTTTTCCAGATCGTCCTGGGTCAGCGTGGGGTCCGGCATGGGGTACTCGTCCAGCGCCTGTTCCTGTGCATCGGGCAGCTGGGTGGCTGCGGCTTCTGCGGTTTGCTGGTAGGCCGCCTCCTGCAAAGTCTCGATCATAGAAATTGGTGCATACTTGATGGACTTGCCGCCCATCCCCAGGTCCTCGCAGATGTTGCCGATCACTTCAGAGCGGCCCATGTTCTCGCCATCCAGCTGGCCGCCGTCCAACTGCTTCATGGTCGCCACATCATAGAGTGTGTAGTCCCATCCGGTCTCGCACGGCTGGATATGCAGGTAGGTTACATCGTCCAGCACCAGCAGAGCCTCCCGGTACTCGGCGCTGGGCTGGGCGCTTTCGGTATTGAAAGATAAGGGAAATTCCTCGTTGGAGTTCCAGGCTGTATCTACGCCCATCGCCATCGCTTCATCCGCCATCTTCACAAGGTTGGGATCAGGTTCCGGCTCGTCCAGCTGTTCCGGTTCAGCCATCGGCACCAGCTGATCCAGACGTTCCAACAGCTCCATAGCTTTTTCGTTGGCTTCTCCCGGTTCATTTTCATCGGCAAATTCCCGGAGCCAGTCCCGAATACCATCGGAATCTCCGCCGTGAAGCGCAGTAGTCAGCTCCCACAGAGCCTCCTCCCGGTCATCCACGCGATCACGGTATTCATAGGTGTCGTAATCAAAGGAGAACTGATCGATGTCGGCGGCCAGCTGCTCAATGGGGTCACGTTCCGGCTTTGGCGCAGCGGTCAGGTCTATGCCGCGTTCCTTGCAGATTTCCCTGTAATGGCGCTCGATGTCGGTAATCAGCTCACAGGAAGTCTTATTGATGGTTTCCAGACTGGCCCGCAGTTCCGGCAGCTCCTTGCCATGGCTCCAGCTGGCGATATACCCGAAGCTGTTTTCTCCAGTCTGGATACCGAAATACTGGCAGACCGCATAGGAAATGCTCTCGGCCTCCACTTCCTCGGTGTTGCGGTCTTTCTTTTTGGGCGGTTCCTTGTTACCGGCCCTGGCCGCTTCTTCCTGGGCTTTGTCGTAGTCATGCAGCTTGCTGTGGGCGGTCTCATGGACGATGGCGGAAACGGTCTGTACTTCGCTCATTCCTTCACGGATGGCGATACGCTGCTGATCGGAAGAAAAATAGCCGTCCATCTCGGCGGCCATCGGTTCAAACTCAATGGGGACCGGGGCAGAACGCCGCACCGCTTCCAAAAACGTTTCATAGTGCGGCACAGTCCCGGACAGAGAGGAAGCCAGTTCCGGTAGGGGCTTGCCGTCGGTCTGTGACAAATCAAACACCTTCACCGGGCGGAACATGGGGATCTCAATCTCTTTTTCCTCCATGACCGCCTTTCCATCCGCGTCCAGGATCGGGGCATGGGTGTCCGGGTCCCGCTTCTGTTCCTCGATTTTCTTCTTATATGGTGTCGGGGCAATGATGGTAATGCC
>OJQM01000381.1_pt1 | contig 25826 bp, 14 predicted proteins | sample 1598751 | NCBI WGS metagenome assembly OJQM01 (sample SAMN03922455, study PRJEB24848) | human gut metagenome | isolation source: stool sample | host: Homo sapiens | place: Germany | collected 2009-11 | reverse complement strand
AGTTGATTGAGAACAAGCAGAAATTCATTTCTCAGATTATGACCAGTAAAGCACCTGTGCGAAGCTGTGAAGATGTGGACGAAGCGGCACTTTCCTATGCAGAGGTCAAAGCTCTTGCAACCGGAAATCCAGCAGTAAAAGAGAAGATGGCATTGGATGTTGATGTGGCAAAATTAAAACTTTTAAAAGCCAACCACATGAATAACCAGTATCGCCTGGAAGATGATATTGCAAGGAATTTTCCACAACAGATTGCAAAACTGACAGAAATCATTGACAGCTACAAGGCAGACATCGCTCATTATTCTGAGCATAAAAGCACAGATCCAGAGCAGTTTACTATGGAGATTGGTGGCAAAGTGTTCACAGAAAAGAAAGAGGCAGGAGCAGCACTTCTGGCGGTATGTAAAGATATTAAAACTGTAGATGCTGCGATGGATATCGGAAACTATCAGGGATTCAATATGAGGATTCAGTTTGATGGATGGAGTAAAGAATTTATATTATCTGTCAAACATGAGGCTGTCTCGAAAGTTCATCTTGGAGCAGATGCACTTGGAAATATTACCCGTATCAACAATCTGTTGGACAGTTATCCAGAGAAGCTTTCAGAAGCACAACAAAGATTGGAAACAGTGTATGAACAGATGGCAAATGCGAAAGAAGAAGTGGGAAAGCCATTTCCAAAAGAAGAGGAGTTGAACCAGAAACTGGAGCGACTGTCAGAGCTAAATGCATTGCTCAATATGGATGAACGGGAAGATGCAGAAGCAGAGGTATCTGAATCAGATGAGAAAGAAGAAAGACCGGCACGAGGTTCTATCCATGAGAAACTGCAGATTTATAAAGAAAAGAGTCAGCGGGAAAGTGAAACTGGAAAGGAAACTAGAAAACGGGACTTCGGTCTGGAATAAATAAACAGGAAAGATGGCATAATTTGGCAGAAAGAATGTTCTGCCGGTTATGCCATTTTTTAGAACACAGGAGGAGTTTATATGGCAAGAAACAGGATAACGGGTAGAGAAACACAGAAAATGCAGGAATATACGCAGGAACAGATCAGTCAGGCAGAGCGTAGAGGTATAGAAATTTCAACAGATGTAAAAGAACAGCTTTTTGAATATGCGAATCTGATCGGTGAGGAAGAGAAGGTTAGGACTCTGGTAAGAAATCTGGCAGATGTATTGAGCAAAGCAGATGAAGAAAGTGTAGAGGATTTACTGGATGATGCAAGAATGGATATTCAGGACTTACCAGATCCAACCATAGGCAAGCTGGAACTTCAGGATTATGGATATACAGCAGAGGATATGGTACCGCTTAGAAAGGAAGCAGCCTTAGATTATCACAGGATGGGTTCTAAGATTTATTGTCTGGGCAGCGATGGCGGTAAGGGAGAGTATGCAAGTAAAGAAATGATACAGGCACACGAAGGGCTGTTTGGCATGGAATTACAGATGTGGGAACGGATAAGGGATCAGGATCTGGATTATGCAGATGAAGATTTTGGAGCATTTCAGGAGCCTATGAGTGTCATTGAGCAGGAAGAAGCACTGAAATTATACGATGCCGGAGCAGATATTTATCTGATCACTAATTTTTCTTCACCGGTCTATGTCACGGAACGCATGGAAATTGAACGAGGACCAGAGTATTATCAGATGTCTAGGACAGAACTGGAGCGTTTTCGTAACCTGGAATGGGAAATGCAAAAATATCCACAGATTCAGTCTTTAAAAGAGGCAAACCTGCTGTTAGGAACAAGGCGAACCTTTGGTATTTATCAGATCAAGGATGATTCACCGGGCGAAAACTATGCATTTATGAATATGCGTTTTATTGAAAGTCATGGTATGCAGATAAAAAAAGAAGATTATAAGCTGGTCTATGTTGGCGAATTACTGGGAAATATGTCACTGGATGATATTTTTGAAAGGTTCAACATTGATAGACCGGAAGATTTCCGTGGGCATTCCCTGTCAGTCAGTGATATCGTAGTTCTGAATGACGGGGAAAAAGTAACCGCTCATTTTGTAGACAGTATCAGTTTTGAACAGCTGGATTCTTTCTTGAATCTGGAAGAACAGGTTCTTAGTGAACTGGCATATGAGGTAGGAGAACGGTATTTTGCTATTCAGAGGACAGAAGAAGGATACGATTATTCCTTTTACGATGAAGATTTCCGTCTGATGGATGGTGGCGTCTATGAAAATGATGAAAATTCTATTGAAGAAGCGGCAGAGGAACTTCTGGAAGACGAAGGCTGGACTGGAGAACGCATCCGTGGGGATTATGATCAGTTGATGGAAAAAGTGGAAGAAATGGATGAGGTTGTAATGGCAGAGATTCAGAAAAGCCAGGGCGAATATAAGCCTTTGGCGAAGGTGGAGGAACTGGAAGAGGCAAATTATAATATGATTGATAACGTCCTTAATAATATGTCACCGAAGAAAGAACCTTATCTGGAATATTTCGCCACAGAATGCGATGAGTTTCACGATATGGGAGCATATGAAAAAAGTACCGATGTTAATCGGATAGCTGCAGTCTATGAAAAATATAGGGAGAATCCAGAAACAGCTTATCTCGGATGCTCAATGGGAATTATCTATCGTGATCCGGAAGACAGTTACTACGATGAAGCCGAATTTGCAATCGTAAAAGGAAATACTGTATTTGGAAATCTGATGGATGATGTTCGGTTTTATGGAGAACTTGCACTGGTACGGGAAGGGATTGAGAAAATTCATGAAGCATTGCCGGACTATAAGTATATACCGATGCGGGATGTTCGAGAAGCAATGTATCCTGAGGAGATGACCACAGAACAGCTGGCAGAGGCATTGGATGAGATTGCAGAAGCATTTGATCCGTATGAGTATCGGGATAATGTGGAGATAGGAGAAAATACGGTACAGGAAGTAATGCTGGATTTGCGAAGCGGGAATATTCATTCCTATATTTCGTATCTGAAGGATATTGTAGATGAAGGATGTGACCAGTCTGTGCGTGCAGGTATATTGATTGAAAGGCTGAAAGCCTATGAACCGGAGCTTCCAAAAGATATGGAACCAATGGTGTATGTGAATTATTGTGAGAAAAGTGAGCTAGGGAAGCCAAGATGCCAGAAGTTATCTGATTTGGATTCAAGAACCGTAGAACAGGACAAAACCTGGTATGCTGATCGTGATCAAAACACAAACGAACCAAAAACGACAGCACAGATGTTTTTTACAGTATATTATGCTGAGAAAGGTGACAAGATGTTGCACCATTTTCAAGGTAAGATAGATATTGGTACCGGAAACGGCGGTATCATCAGTCAGTTAAAGATGCAGAATGAAATGAAACTGACAGATGAAAGCTGGATCAGCTATCAGCAAGGAAAAGGCAATGAAGAGTACCAGAAGTATATGGAAGATCTGACGGATATGCAGAATCATGTGTTGCCGTATTTGCAGAGCTTTTGCAGCCTGAAAGAAAAAGGTGTGCAGGAGAGACGAGAACAGCAGGTAGCAGAGAAAACTGAGAGCAGAGAAGCTGCGCCAAGAGCTGGCATTGAAGCAAATACAGCAGTTAAGGACGCAGGGAAAGCTGAAAGAAAGCCAGTAGCACAAAAGAGAGCAATGACAGAAAAAGAGAAAAAACCGTCAATCCATGAACGCTTGGAAATCAATAAGAGAATCATTCAGGAAAAACAGGGAAAAGATAAGCCGGAGAGAGGGGCTGATTTGGATGTAAGGACGGTGTAGTATGAGATAGAAAGGAGTCGGAGGTCACGGATAACAATGTGGCTTTCGGCTTTTTTTGTTTTGGTAAAAATGCTGAATTATCTACCACGAAAGTATACAAAGCTTACAAAGATGTATCTTTGTTCAAAAAGACTATATATGGGCGACCTTTTACGGGCAATTTATATAGAATAGAGAAAAGGTGGTAGAAATCATGGATATGAAAACAGCAGTTATATATCGTCTTGAAGAATTGATAAGGCAAAACGATATTACCGTGAATGAGGCGGCGATACGTTCTGGTGTTCCGCCATCAACGCTGAAGAATATTTTGTATGGGCAGAGTAAGAATGTAGGCGTAGTTACAATCAAGAAATTGTGTGATGGATTAGAAATCACAATACCAGAATTTTTTGGAGATTCCATCTTTGCAGAGTTGGAACCGGAGTTATAGAAGTAAGAGATAATCTCATGGCAAAATTCTGCGGGATGGTTTTTTTATGAAATAAGGTTAGCTGTAACTAACAATGAGGGAGGATTATGTATAAGATAGCGATTTGTGATGATGATAAAAGATATAGAAAAACGATCAGAGAGATTATAGAGCATGAAAATAGTTTGCCTGAAAATGAAATCAGATTTTATGAATACGAATCAGGAAATGAACTTTTGAAACATACGGATATTCTCCACGAATTAGTCTTTATAGATATCCGTATGCCGGGGCTGGATGGAAACCAAACAGCATTAAAATTGAGAAATTATAACAAAGATGCAGTTTTAATCTTCTATTCCAGTTATTTTGAGCCGACAGTGGACAGTATAAATTTCGGACAGCCCTTTCGGTATATTATGAAGGACTTACACGATACCAGCTTACGCCGGGAAATTGCAGCTATTATGACTGAGGTAAAGAGACGCTTTCTGAATGACTATGCGGTAACGGTGACATCGGCGGGGAAGATAATACGCATACATGTGGAAAATATCTTATATGTTTCCAGAGCCAAAAGAGGATGTGAGATAACCATTGTGAAAGAGCAAGAAAAAGAGACAGTTCGGTGCAGAGAAGCGTTTGGAGAATTATGTGAACAGCTAAAAGATCAGGGATTTGCACAGGCGCATTATAGTTACATTGTTAAGTTGGGAAAAGTAGAAGGGTTAGAAAAAGGCGTACTACGGTTGAAATGCGGAATAGAACTGAATGTTTCAAGAGCAAAGAAAGAAGAGTTTACCGAGGCACTGTTTGAATATCTGAGGGAAAGGAATGGTTGATCTGATGAGTTTACTAAGAGATGTTTTAGTTTGCAGCCTTCAGGTATGGATGCTGAATGATTTTGGGAAAAATATGTTTCCGTATAGGGTAGAACCTTTATGGAAAAGAATTGGGGTGTACTTTGCTGCGGCACTTTGTATTTTTATTGCAAATCATATGGGAACGACGCTATTTAATATTGCGATTATTCCCGCAAGTTATACGATTGCTGCTATTATTATTTTTCAAGGCAGTAAGTGGAAGAAAGTTATCATGGCCTGTTGTTATTATATGTTGGCAATCGTACCAGAGTTTTTGTTTGCTGCGATTACTGAAGCCTATGGAATAACTGGAACAGCAAACGAATTTCAGTCAGAGCTGGAAAAAACACTAGCTATTTTGTTGATGAAAACGATGACTTTTTTACTCGTGAAATGTATTAACCAGATAACAAGAAAGAAAAATTATCTGACGATTGAAAATAAATTGTTTACTGTGCTGTTAACTCTGCCGGTGGCGACAATTATCATTTTTATGTGTATATACTATTCGAATATTTCTTTTACCGGTGTAAATCGTATCATGATTCCTATTGGAGCAGCATTGCTGTTAATGACGAATATTTGTATATTTGCAGTCTTTGATAAATTAATTGAAAGGTCTGAAGAAGTAAAAAAGATGGAATTGCTTTATCAGAAAAGTAAAGCTGAAAATATCAATCAGAAATATATCAATAAGGTAAACGAAGATAAAATGGCTTTTCTGCATGATGTGAGTAAATTTCTTTGTATTACAGCGAACTTGATAGAAAATGGAAAAAATCTTGAGCTTGATAACATGGTAAGACATTTGGGGATCCGGATACAGGAAATGAAAAATTATAGTTACTGCGCTGATCCGGTTCTAAACAGCATTTTATGTGAAAGAAAATTTGTCACCGAATCAAAAGGCATATTGTATAAAATCAAACTTGGAAATAATCTTAGGACAGATTTTATAGAAGACCTAGATTTGATTTCTATTGTGGGGAATCTTTTGGATAATGCAATCGAGGCTGCTGAAAAGACAGAGAAAGATAAGTATGTGATTTGTAATATGTATATGGGGAATGAAAATCATTTCCTGGTAATGGAATTTCGCAATAATTATATTGTGCCTTTAATAAAAGAGAAGGACCGATATATAAGTACAAAAAGAGATTCCGGCAGTCATGGAATCGGGCTTCATACGGTAAAGAAACTGGTGGAAAGATATGGAGGAATCATGAGGATTGTTACAGGAGAACGGGAGTTTTCTGTTGAGATAATCTTTACAATTAGATAAGACTATGCAAAAATCGCCCAAAAAATTACCGTTTTGGCCGAGGTAATTGTAGTAGAGGCGATTTTTTAGTAGAATTTTGAAAAAAGGAGGCAAAAATCATGAAGAAAATATTAGACAAAGTAACAACAAAGGTATTAGAGGGCATCAATTTGCTTGCGCTCAAATTGACAGCACGTTCCGCAAATCTTGCATGTGACTGGTTATATTTTCAGGATGAAGAACCGGACGAAGTTAAGAAGATGAGAAAGTTTTAATGCGAAAAAGGATAATCGACTGGTTTTTCACTTTACAAAGCCAGCGGGGAATTCTTGGGGAAAAAGAGCGTAGGTTTTATACATATGCTTACGGTTTGCTTCTGAATAAGATAGCTATATATGCCATTATTGCTATAGTTGGTACGACAACAGGAAACTGGATAGAAATGTTTAGCTTTTTACTGCCGTTTACTGTTTTAAGGCAGTATGCAGGGGGAATTCATTTAGAAAAGCCTACGAGCTGTATTATTTTCTCTGGTTTCCTCGTTTTCGGATGTGGGCAATATTTAGCGGTAACATCAGACATTGGATTCTCTTTTTTCTTTCTTTGGCTTATTGCGGTTTTAGTTATATTCATGTTAGTACCAATAGATACTAAAGGTAAGAAACTAGACAAGATAGAGACAAGAATTTATGGAAAACGTGCAAGAATAATATTAGCGATTGAATTTATAATGGCTATATTTTTAGGGATATATGGATTCTCTTTGCTGGCAAAAGGAATTGCAACAGCGCATTTGGTTTTAGCTACTGGACTAATAATAGGAAGTGTAAAAAAATTTTGGATGTGAGTTAGAAATACCTAACCAACAAAGGAAAGAAAAGTAAAATGAGTAAAAAGATTAGGTAGTAAGGAAGATACAGAAAAGATGGGATTGATGATAAATAAGAACTTTAATGATAAATGGATTCAAAAATTTATAAATTTATTACAGGGTTTCTTTTATGCGCAATATTGTCCATTTGGACAGGAAGATGAAAGAAAGATAGAGCAAGAAATATGTAACTTACTAAAGGAGTATTTAGAATTGCTAAATATGGGAAGAAGTGAAGATGAAAGAAAACTAGTGGAGTTTAAAAATACACTTCCTGTTTTAAAACAGTTGGTTATATCGGATATGATAGCAGCATATGAAGGAGATCCGGCGGCAAAGAGCTATATGGAGATTATAATAGCTTATCCGGGGCCATTAGCAGTATTGGTTCAAAGAACAGCTCATTGCCTGTATGAATTAGATATTCCTATTTTGCCAAGAGTCATGACGGAATATGCACACTCAAGAACGGCAATTGATATTCACCCAGGAGCAATAATTGGTAAAGGTTTTTTTATAGATCATGGAACGGGTGTGGTAATTGGCGAAACAACAGTTATTGGAAAGAATGTAAAAATGTGTCAAGGAGTAACCTTGGGAGCGTTATCTACTAAGGATAGTCAGAAACTAAGATATATTAAGAGACATCCTACAGTAGAAGATGATGTAACTATTTATATGGGAGCTACTATTCTTGGCGGAGATACGGTAATAGGAAAAGGCAGTATTATTGGGGCTAATACATGGATTACACAGACAATACCTCAATATGCTCTTGTAAAACAATATATCTCGGATTTATAAATTGTGGAATATTTAAAACAGGATAATTTTATAAAATGTGGAGGATAATGTGTATTTTCCCGAAAATAAATTATGGAGAATAAAGTAATTAATGATAAGTATTAAACAATATTGTAACGAAAGATTATTCAAACTAAGTAGAATAAAATTACTTCCGAATGAAATTCATTTATGGAGTATTAATTGGAAAGAATTAGAAGATTATATACATAAATATAAAAATTTAATTTCTATACAGGAAGAACAACGAGTATATTCTTTTAAATTTTATGAAGATAGAATGCGATGTATGACAGGAAAAATTTTAACAAAATTACTATTAGCACATTATTTAGAAGTAGATTGTCTTGATATTCAAATATGCTATGAAAAAAATGGGAAACCATATCATATGCCAATAAAAGATAAAAGACTTATACAGTTTAATGTTTCGCATTCTGGAGAATTTGTTTTTATGGGATTTGCATATGAAAAAAGAATAGGAGTTGATATAGAAAAAATAAATTTATCATTTCAATACCAGTGTATAAGCGATAAGTTCCTTTCTAAAAAAGAGATAGAGGATATTAATAAAAGTAAGAATATAGAAAAGTTTTATAATCTATGGACAGCAAAGGAGGCTTATGTAAAAGCGATAGGAATAGGACTTTTTAAAGAGTTCAAATCTTTTTCTGTTAGTGAAGACATAATAAAAGAGAATAACAAAATAGAAGAAGGGTGGTTTTTGAAGAACATAAAATTAAACGAGGAATATGTAGCATGTGTCGTGCTTCAAAAATAAAACTATGAAAGGAAAAATAAAATTGAGAAAGAGAGATAATAATATGGAGATATTTCCTTATATTCAAAGAATGAAAAAAGAAAAGCCATATCAATTATTTTGTTTTCCTCATGCTGGAGGGAATAGCTTAACTTTTGCTAAATGGGTAGATCGTAGTAGTAAAATAGACATTATTCCCATAAGTCTTTCAGAAAGAGGTAAAGAAAATAATTATAATAACTTAGTAGGTATAATAGCTGAAAAAATAATAGCCATACTAGATGATAGACCATTTTTTTTCTGGGGACATAGCATGGGCGCTGCATTAGCGTTCTCTGTATCGTATTATATTGAAAAAAAATACAATTATTTTCCAGAAAAATTGATTGTTGCAGCAAGACAACCTCCTTTTGATCCGTGTGCAAAAAGCTTTAGAAGCAGTATGGGACTAAGTGCATTATTAGATGAACTAAAAAATGCAGGAGGAACTCCAAGAGAATTATTAGAAAGCGATATTTTTAGAGAATATATGTTACCGGAAATTATGAATGATTATGTTTTACATGAGGGTTTTAAGTATCATGGGGAAATGATAAATTCTTCTATAGTTGCTCATTGTGGTACAGAAGATATAGAGGCAAACGAAACAATTATGCTAGGATGGAAAGAAGTAACATTAAAAGAATTTAAGATAACTTCTTTTAGTGGAGGACATTTTTTTCCACATAGCTATACAAAATATTTGGAAGAATTAGAAAAGGAAATTATAAATTAGCTATTATAAAGGAGATAAGATGGATACGAATAAATTATTATATTGGTCGCCTGTTTTTCGATGGGAAATTGTGGACGGCTGCCTGAAAATTGAATTATTTAATTATGGTCAGCAGTTTTCTGGATTATTTCCAGAATTTTACTTTTATACACAGAAAGGGATTTTAGAAGAAGACTTAATTGAAAAAATGAGTTATAAAAATAATCCCTTAATTAAGAAATTTATAAGAGATTTAATTAAAAGACAGATTTTGATTTATAGCCCATTAGAGATACAACAACTGGTACATATACAGAATTATCTTTTTGATAATAAGTATGATGAAAAAATTAAATATGATGCGGAAACTCTGGAGAATTTTAAAGAAATACAGTTAACTAGAAATCCGGTCATGGAACAAAAAATAATGGATGAAATTAAGATACCCACAAACAATTTTTCTCATATGATTGAAAAGAGAAAAAGTGTTCGCGTTTTTGACAATGAAACACTGATGGATAAGGAAAAATTTTTCAAAATAATATCTATTTTAAGAGAAAGGGATGCTATTACGCATCGTTATTATTATGCAAGCGCAGGTGGATTATATCCTATTGATGTTTATGTCTATATTAAAGAGAACAGAATTAAAGAAATACCGGGTGGACTTTATTATTATTCACCTAAATTAAATTGTTTACAGAAAATAAAAAAAGAGAACGTTATAAACGAGGAATCTCAATATTTTATGAATAAGGATATTTTTTCACATTCAGCATTTAGTATATATTTTATTTACGATGCAGATGTTTCGATGCCTAAATATGGTGGAATGGCATATATTTATGCATGTATAGATACGGGGATAATGGTTTCGCTATTAACTTATATTGCTGAAGCAGAAGAAGTTGGAAGTTGCTCTATTGGAGAAATGGATTACAAGAAGATAAAGCCCCTTTTTCCATTAACTTCTAATATGTCGTTCCTTCATAGCATGGAATTTGGTATTAAAAAGTAATAAAGGAGAGAGGTACATTGTTATCAGAAATTCTAAAAAAGATTGTTGAGGAATCCACTAATGAAGGGATTAGATTTATAGAACATACAACGGAGGTTTTTGTAAGTTATAAGGAACTATATAATGACGCAATAGGATTAGGAGAGTGGCTAAAAGAGAAAGGGATGAAACCGGGGGAATCTTTGGTAATTTTGCTACAAAACCGCAAAAATTTCATTACAACTTTTTGGACTTGTTTGATATTTGGATATACAGCAATTCCGGTGGATTATATTTCAGCATGGAATAAATCATGGGGAATAAAAAATGTCGAAAATGTATTTCAAAATATAACTAACAATAAAGTAATTACTGACAAAAAACAATATGAAATTATATCTCAAAATAAATATATAAAAAGCAGCGATATATTTATTTTTCCAGAAATAGAAAATATTAAAAGAGATTGGAAGAAAAATTGGTTTAAAGTAATTGATACAGAATATCCAGCGGTAATTTTATTTACATCAGGCAGTGTATTTTTGCCCAAGGGAGTGGTTTTAACAACAGAGAATCTTCTCAATGGAATTGAACAAGTAATACAAAAAATTCACTACAATAAGTCAGATGTAATAATTAATTGGATGCCTTTAACTCACGTGGCAGGCTTACTTCTTCTACATTTAATACCTCTATGTAGTGGGGCAAACGAAGTTGTTGTATCAACAGAGGATTTTTTGAGAAATCCAAGGGGATTTTTCGATTATGTTAAGAAATATAAAGGAACCGTAACTATGTTTCCGAATTTTGCTGTTGAAATGTTAGTAAACTATGGAAAGAAAAATGATATATCAAGTATTGATATTAGTAGTTTGAGATGTGTTTTTAATGGTGCAGAACCTATAAATTGTACGAATATGTATAAATTTATTGAGTTGTATAAAAAATGCGGATTCAGGAAAAATGCGATGGTTGCTGTATATGGGATGACGGAAACAACAACAGCAGTAACAATACATGATCCTGCTAAATGTGAAGATAGATTTCTTAGAATTGATAAGAAAAAATATTTTTCAGAAAATATATTAATAGAATGTAATAGTGCAGAAAAAAAGGAATATTTCGATATAGCATATGTAGGAAAGCCGGTACATGGGGTAAGTATTAAAATATGTGATGAAAACGGAAATGAGGTTAAACAAGGGGAAATTGGAAATATTTTTGTGAGCGGAAGTAATGTTGCTAAACAGATTCTTAGTAATAAGCAATATTGTCCATTAATAGGGCAGAATAATTATTTGGAAACAGGAGATATGGGAACTATGATAAACGGACAACTCATAGTTACAGGAAGAAAAAAGGACATTATGTTTTTTAATGGACTTAATTATTATCCGGAAGATATTGAAAAGCTGTGTAAAGAAAAATTAAAAGAAATTTGCGTAGACTATATAGCATGTGCGATACAAAATAAAGAGCTTATGAAAGATGAATTAGTAATATTTGTAGAAAATAATTTATTTGAGAGTGAACTTATAGAAAAACGAATTAAAGATACAATAAGTACAACAATTCATCAACCGGTTAAATATGTAATTCCGGTTAAAAAACTTAGTAGAAATAGAATTGGGAAAAAGCAACGAAAAGAAATGAAAGAACGATATGAAAAAGGTGAATTTGAAGATTACATTAAGAAAATAGAAGCTAGGAATTTTTAACCATTAGAGCAATTTAGCATCAAAGAATTAATTTTGAAAATTGATCAAAAGAAACAGAAGGAGGCTATTAAAAGATGACTAGAGAAATGGATAAAGAAACAATTACAAAAACCCTATTAGGATTTTGGAAAGAAGTACTTGGACAGGAAGTTTCAGCAGAGGATGAGTTTTTTAATATTGGTGGAAGTTCTTTAACAATGTTTCAATTACTAGGTAAAATTTCGGAGGTTTTTTCATTAGAGATAGAACCAGAGGAATTTATTGAAATGGCTTCAGTAAGAAATATAGCTTCATATATTGCACAAATATTAAATAAGAAAGAAAATGAAAAGCTAAAGGATAAAGGTAAAATAATTCCCCCATCCGTTGTTCAGGAAGCTTATTATATTGGGCGAAATCAAGAATATGATTTAGGCGGAATTTCAACACATGCATATTATGAAATAGTCACAGAATATACGATCAATGAATTAGAAAACGGAATAAATGAATTAATAAAAAAGCAACCAGTTTTAAGAACTTTAGTGTTGGAAAATGGAGAACATATGCTTTTAGAGCAGACGCCTCGATATATTATTGAAAGTGATGATTGTAAGAATTGTTCAGCGGAGATTATAGAAAATAAAATAATCACAATCCGTAATACATTATCACAGTGTGTACTAGAAGCAAATAAATGGCCGTTGTTTAAGATTGTAGCTTTAACAGGAATACAGGAAAATAAAACATATCTTTTTGTCCATTTAGATTTGTTAATTATGGATGGTGCAAGTATTGGCATTTTTATGTCTCAATGGAATGATTATGCAAAAGGAAAAGGAAAATTAGAAAATATTTTTGATATAGAGGATTATTATTTGAAGCAGAAAGGAATGCGGGACTCAAAAAAATATAAAGTTGACAAGAAATATTGGCTTTCTAAATTAGATGATTTCCCAGCAGCACCAAATCTAAAATTAAGGCAAAATGTTAGGGATGTAAAAGCGAAAAACTTTAAAAGAATTCAGGAAATTATAGATAGAAAGACATATAACGAAATCTGTGAAATAACAGCTAAGAATAATGTTAGTCCTTCTATTGCTTTTATTACGGCGTACGCCTATATCTTGGGATTTTGGAGTAATCAAAAAAATTTATCTATCAATCTTACAACAATGGATCGCCCGACGGGGATAGATGCTAAAAATGCTATTGGTGAATTTACTAAAATTGTATTACTGGATTCCTCTGTTGATGCTACAAAATCATTTTGGGAAAATGCAAAGATGATTCAAAGACGGTTATTAGGAGGATTAGGGCACCGTAGTTATGATGGAATAGAGTTTATTAGAGATTTGATGAGGGAAAGTGATACTCCGTCAGGCAGTATTATGCCAGTTGTATTTACAAGTATGTTATATGGGGATAAAAATTTAACAGTAGATGCATTGGGAGAGATAAAATATTCAATAAGTCAAACATCTCAGGTATATTTAGACGCTCAGATTTCGGAAACGAAAAATGGAATAGTACTTAACTGGGACTATATGGCTGAACTGTTTGATTCGGAAATGATTAAGAAGATGTTTAGACAATATATAGCATTGGTAAAAAGTATCATGGATGAAAATTTACAGTATCCGGAGATATCAAAAAATGATAAGAAAACTATCAATACTTATAATCAGACTCAGACTGATATACCAGAAACTACGATTCAGGATATGTTTAAATTAATAGCTAAAGCATATTCAGATAAGTATATTGTCGTAGACTCTACGGGAAGAACAACATGTGCTGAGCTAGATGAAAAGTCCACTCAAATAGCAAATTATCTTTTGAAAAGAAATATTTCAAAAGGTAGTATTGTAGCGGTAATTGGAACACGCAGTAGAAAAACTATTATTAATATTTTAGGGATTTTAAAAGCGGGCGCTGCCTATGTGGCAATAGATCCAGAATATCCGGAAGAACGGAAAAAATACATACTGTCTCACAGCGAAAGTGTGATGTGTTTAGATGCAGATTTTTATGAACGTGAAGAAATTTGTGAATATTCATCTGAACCACCAGCCATTGGATATACTCCTTACGATCTGGTTTATATCATTTATACATCAGGCAGCACCGGAACCCCAAAAGGTGTTTCAATTACTCAAGGGGCAGTTATGAATACTGTACTTGATATAAACCAGAAGTTTCATGTCACAGCAGAGGACAAGATTATAGGCCTGTCATCTATGTGTTTTGACCTTTCGGTGTATGATATTTTTGGCTGCCTTTCAACAGGTGCAACCTTGGTAGAGGTTCCGGATATCCATGATGTCTATAACCTGGCAAAAGTTATCAAAGAGGAAGGGATCACTATATGGAATTCTGTTCCTGCGATCATGGAGATGATGCTGGATAATACAGTACAGGAGGAAACAGATTTCTGGTCAATGGAGGAAAGCAGCCAGGTTAACGTTAGCCTGGAGGAGAGCAGTCTTCGTTTGGTGCTTCTCAGTGGAGACTGGATTCCTGTAAACCTGCCGGATAGAATTAGAAAAGAATATGAAAATGCTGAAGTAGTCAGCCTTGGAGGAGCTACGGAAGCGTCGATTTGGTCTATTTATTATCCGATAGGAGAAGTGAATCCAGAATGGACAAGCATCCCGTATGGCATGCCGTTAGCTAACCAGACGTATTATGTGCTGAATTATAGGCTGGAGGATTGCCCGATAGGAGTAACGGGAGAACTATATATTGGCGGAAAAGGATTGGCACAGGGATACTACCGGGACCCGGAAAAGACAGCAGAAGCATTTATCGAACATCCGGCATATGGACGGATATATAGAACAGGCGATTATGGTGTAATGACAGAGAAAGGATACATCATTTTCCAGGGAAGAAAAGATTACCAGGTAAAGATCAGCGGTCATAGAATCGAATTGGGAGAAATAGAAAGCCGTCTGTTACAGCATAAGTCAGTTAGAAAGTGCGCTGTGGTAGACTGGGAAGACGAAAACAAGAAGAAATATTTATGCGCCTATGTAGTATCGGACACCGAAATTGATACCGAGGAATTAAGTTCTTTTCTGGGAGAAACTCTGCCTGAGTATATGGTGCCGAAGTTCTTTGAACGGATTGAAGAAGTTCCTTTAAATCTAAATGGAAAAGTTCTAAGGAAAGAGCTAAAAAAGCCCAAACAGACAATCAAGACGCAAGAGAAAGTTTTTCCACATACACAAACAGAAAAAAGATTGGCAATTATATGGGAAGAAATTCTTGGAATACAGAAAATAGGGATTAAAGATCAATTTTTAAGAATAGGTGGAGATTCTATAAAGATGGTCGCTGTTCTAGGAAAAATTACTGAAGAATTTCACGTTAAAATATCGTTTAGAGAATTTATAACTGCTAATACAATAGAAAAAATGGCATCACTAATAGAAGGAAAAAAAGGAATTTTAAAGGAGACTATTTATAAGCATAAAGAACATAATGTGGATACTGAATATGATGAGTTTCCTTTAACAGATGTCCAAATGGCTTATTTAATAGGGAGAAACGAGGGAATTGCTTTAGGTGGTATTTCTACACACGGATATTATGAGATATTGACACACTTGAATATAAGAAAATTAGAAGAAAGCCTTAATAAAGTTATTGAAATCCAGCCAATGTTACGGGCAATTATTAGTAAAAGCGGTACACAAAAAATATTGAAAGAGGTGCCCAGATATAGAATCTCTGAAAATGATATTAGAGGGTATACGGATGAAGAACAGGAGAATGTTATTAAAACAGAAAGACAAAGAATGTCCCATTATGTATTTGATACAGAAAAATGGCCTCTATTTGAGTTTAAAGCATTTCGAACTGATGAGGAGGAATATTATCTTTTTGTAGGGATTGATTTGTTAATAGCAGATGGAGGAAGTGTTAGAATATTTATTAGACAACTGTTAGACTTTTACTACGATAGGTTTGACAAGAATAGACAGAATGCTTTTACATTTAAAGACTATGTAGAGGCATTAAATGATTTTAGTGAAAGCAGTACATATAAGGAAGATAAAGATTATTGGATGGAACAAATATCTCTGATTCCACCGGCGCCAATGCTTCCATTACAAAAAGATCCAAGTGTAATTAGAAAACCTCAGTTTGCAAGAATTGAGAAAGTGATACCAAAATCAGAATGGAATGTTCTTCAAAAGGAAGCAAAAAAGAAAGGCATAACAACATCTACACTTTTATGTACCGCATATGCTTTAGTTTTAGGATACTGGAGCAATCAACCTGAATTGACTATTAATGTTACAGTTTTTACCAGGTATCCATTTAATGAAGGTGTTACAGACATAGTTGGAGATTTTACTTCAGTAATTTTATTACGGGTTAATTTGCTTGGTAGAAGTGATTTTTGGAAATTAGCCAGTGAGATTCAAAATCAATTAATGGATGCTCTGGAGCATAGGCATTATGATGGAATGAATGTGATTCGTAAAATTGCAGAACAAGCAGAAATGAAAGAACAGGCAGTTATGCCAGTTGTCTTTACGAGTCTTCTCTTTTCTATGGAGGAAGGTGATATAGTAACCATAGAAGATTTGGGTGAAGTTAAAATGGGAGTTAGTCAAACCTCTCAGGTATACTTGGACTATCAAGTGATGGAAACTAAAGAAGGATTGTTGATTACATGGGACTACATTAAGGAATTGTTTACGCCAAATATGATAAGTACTATGTTTAAACAGTACATTAATATTGTCGAAAGTTTATCAAAGAATGTAATTTCCATGCCTCATTTAGATTCAAAAGAACAGGAAGTATTTACAGCCTATAATGATACGAAGCTGGATATGCCAATATTGCCGATACAGACAACATTTAAAAAAATAGCAGAAAAATATCCTGAAAAGATTCTTATTGCAGATAATACTGGGGGTGTAACTTGCCATCAAGTGGATAAGCAATCTTCACAAATTGCAAACTATTTATTGAACCAGAAAATAAAGAGAGGGGATGTTATTGCTGTTTTAGGGAATAGAAGAAAAGAAACCATTATTAATATCCTTGGAATTTTAAAAGCGGGTGCTGCCTATGTGGCGATAGATCCGGAATATCCGGAAGAACGGAAAAAATACATACTGTCTCACAGCGAAAGTGTGATGTGTTTAGATGCAGATTTTTATGAACGTGAAGAAATTTGTGAATATTCATCTGAACCACCAGCCATTGGATATACTCCTTACGATCTGGTTTATATCATTTATACATCAGGCAGCACCGGAACCCCAAAAGGTGTTTCAATTACTCAAGGGGCAGTTATGAATACTGTACTTGATATAAACCAGAAGTTTCATGTCACAGCAGAGGACAAGATTATAGGCCTGTCATCTATGTGTTTTGACCTTTCGGTGTATGATATTTTTGGCTGCCTTTCAACAGGTGCAACCTTGGTAGAGGTTCCGGATATCCATGATGTCTATAACCTGGCAAAAGTTATCAAAGAGGAAGGGATCACTATATGGAATTCTGTTCCTGCGATCATGGAGATGATGCTGGATAATACAGTACAGGAGGAAACAGATTTCTGGTCAATGGAGGAAAGCAGCCAGGTTAACGTTAGCCTGGAGGAGAGCAGTCTTCGTTTGGTGCTTCTCAGTGGAGACTGGATTCCTGTAAACCTGCCGGATAGAATTAGAAAAGAATATGAAAATGCTGAAGTAGTCAGCCTTGGAGGAGCTACGGAAGCGTCGATTTGGTCTATTTATTATCCGATAGGAGAAGTGAATCCAGAATGGACAAGCATCCCGTATGGCATGCCGTTAGCTAACCAGACGTATTATGTGCTGAATTATAGGCTGGAGGATTGCCCGATAGGAGTAACGGGAGAACTATATATTGGCGGAAAAGGATTGGCACAGGGATACTACCGGGACCCGGAAAAGACAGCAGAAGCATTTATCGAACATCCGGCATATGGACGGATATATAGAACAGGCGATTATGGTGTAATGACAGAGAAAGGATACATCATTTTCCAGGGAAGAAAAGATTACCAGGTAAAGATCAGCGGTCATAGAATCGAATTGGGAGAAATAGAAAGCCGTCTGTTACAGCATAAGTCAGTTAGAAAGTGCGCTGTGGTAGACTGGGAAGACGAAAACAAGAAGAAATATTTATGCGCCTATGTAGTATCGGACACCGAAATTGATACCGAGGAATTAAGTTCTTTTCTGGGAGAAACTCTGCCTGAGTATATGGTGCCGAAGTTCTTTGAACGGATTGAAGAAATTCCTTTAAATCTAAATGGAAAGGTAGAAAAAAAGAAATTAGTTAAACATAATTTTAATAACAACGAATCTCGAAAGATTATTTATCCTCGAACAAAAACCGAAAGAGAGCTTGTCAATATTTGGAAAGAGATTTTAAATCTTGATGAGGTTAGTATAAAGGATAGTTTTTTAGGAAATGGTGGAGATTCTATAAAAATGGTTAGGGCTATGAGCTGTATTTCTGAGCGACTAAAAGTGGGGATTTCCTATAAAGAGTTTTTATACGCTAATACACCTGAAAAGCTGGCAAAACTTATTGAGAATGGAAAAAGCAAGAAGCAGAAGTATGAATATCCGAAATATTCTCATACTACGGGAGATGAATATGAGGAGTTCCCTTTAACAGATGTTCAGATGGCGTATCTATTAGGAAGAAATGATGAATTTGATTTGGGAGGTATTTCAACACATGGCTATTATGAAGTATTGACTAAATTAGATATAAAAAAATTGGAAAAAAGTCTTAATAGGACAATTAAAGAACAATCGATGTTTAGGACGGTTTTCTCAAAAAGTGGTATGCAAAGAGTCTTAAAATATGTTCCAGAGTACTCAATCACAGTGGAAGATTTAAGCTTATGCAGTAAAAAAGAACAGCAGGAAAAGATTCTAATGGAACGCTCCAGAATGTCCCATTATGTATTTGATGTAGAAAAATGGCCTTTATTTGAGTTTAAAGCATTTAAAATTAACTCTCAGGAATATTACTTATTCATTGGGATTGATTTGTTGATTGCGGATGGAAGTAGCATGCGGATTCTTGTCAGAGAGTTGAAAAGAGAGTATGACTACGAAGCGACATCAAGTATGCAGCAGAAATTTGATTATAAAGATTATGTGCATGCATTAGAAGAATTTAAGAATAGTGATATATATATGGAGGATAAAGGCTATTGGACAGATAGAATTGATTTACTGGCACCAGCCCCAGAGTTGCCTTTGAAAAAAGAATTGTCTGAAGTAAAAAATCCACACTTCAAAAGGCAGCAAGAAATTATTAATAATAATATATGGGAGAATATTAAGAAAGAAGCAAGAAACAGAGAAATTACCACCTCTGCTTTGCTGTGTAGCGTATATGCTGCAGTATTGGGATATTGGAGTAACCAAAAAGATTTAACAATTAATGTAACTGTATTTACAAGATATCCATTTAATCCTAATGTAAATAATATTATAGGTGACTTTACTTCTGTAATACTGCTTGATGTTAAACTCGGAGAAATGTCTAATTTATGGGATCTTGCACAACGGGTACAGAAGCAAATGATGGACGCTTTGGAGCATAGACACTATGATGGTATAAATGTAATTCGAGAACTGGCAAAACGAAAGAATATGCAACAGCAGGCTATTATGCCGGTAGTATTCACAAGTTTATTGTTCTCTATAGATTCAGAGGATAATGCGACAATCAATGATCTCGGAGAAATAAAGATGGGGGTTAGCCAGACATCGCAAGTATATTTGGATTATCAAGTTATGGAAACGAAGGAGGGCTTATCTATAACATGGGACTATATAGAAGAACTTTTTGATGAAGAAGTAATCGGCACCATGTTTTTGCAGTATATAAACGCATTAAAAAATTTAGATAAGCCGTACAGTGAGCTGTTACGACCTGCGAAAGACGATGAAGCTATTATACAAAAATATAACGACACACAATGCGATATTGAGGAGACAACAATACAGAGAGAATTTAAAAAAGTAGCTTCAAAATATCCAGAACATGTAATTGTATCAGATATAGAAGGTGAAATGACATGTGTAGAATTAGATAAAAAGTCAAATCAGATAGCACATTATTTAATAAGTAGTGGTGTAAAATCAGGTGATATTATTGGTGTTATGGGCAAAAGAAAAAAAGAAACTATTATGAACATAGTTGGTATTCTAAAGGCTGGGGCAGCTTATGTAGCTATAGACCCTACTTATCCTAAAGAACGCCAAGAGTATATTTTGTCAAATAGTGGAAGCGCGTATTTATTAGAGCCTGAATTTTATGAAACTTATAATATTAATCAGTATTCTGATACAGCATTAGATATTACATATCATCCGGAGGACATTGCTTATTTGATTTATACATCGGGAAGTACAGGTGTTCCTAAAGGAGTTGTAATTACGCAGAGTGCTGTAATGAATACAGTGCTAGACATTAATCAAAAATTTAGCATTGATAACACAGACAAGATAATTGGTTTATCATCAATGTGCTTTGATCTTTCGGTATATGATATATTCGGAAGTTTATCAACGGGAGCAAAGTTAGTTGAAATTGAAGATATCCATGATATTTCATATTTGGAAAGAATAGTGGAGAAAGAAGGAATCACAGTTTGGAATTCTGTCCCAGCCATTATGGAAATGTTCCTTAATGGCATTGGAAATGAGAGGCTGTTTCCAACGATAAATACGGTTCTTTTAAGTGGTGATTGGATTCCAGTAAATATGCCAAATGCTATAAAAAAGGTATGTGAAAATGCCAGAGTGGTTAGTCTTGGCGGAGCAACGGAAGGATCAATTTGGTCTATCTACTACCCAGTGGATTACGTGGATCCAGAATGGAAAAGTATTCCATATGGTAAACCATTGGCAAACCAGACTTATTATGTTCTGAACTATGAAGGTAGGGAGTGCCCGGTAGGAGTATCGGGAGAATTATATATTGGAGGAAAGGGGGTAGCACAAGGATATTTTAAAGATCAGGAGAAAACGAATAAAGCATTTATTGTACATCCGAAATATGGAAGAATTTATAGAACGGGTGATTATGGTGTTTTATTAAAAAGTGGAATTATCATTTTTCAAGGAAGAAAAGATTCTCAGATTAAAATTAGAGGGCACAGAATTGAAATAGGTGAAATTGAAAATCAATTACTTAAACACCCGAAAGTTAAAAATTGTGTAGTAGTTGATTGGGAGGATGATCTCGGAAAGAAATATTTATGTGGGTACTTTGTATCTGAAAACAATATAGATTCTAAAGAATTGCAAGATATGCTTCGGAGTAAATTGCCGGATTATATGATTCCAAAATGCTTTGAACAAATTGGAGGAATTCCCCTTACGGCTAATGAAAAGGTAGACAGGAATAAACTGCCAAAACCTGAATTTAAAACCAAGCAAATAGGAAAATGCATAGATCCTAGAACTGTAAAAGAAAAAGAAGTACTTAAAATATGGAAAGAAGTTCTTAATTTATCTGATATTGGTATATATGATGACTTTTATGAGATGGGCGGGGATTCTCTTTCTGCAATGAAAGTATTTTCAAAACTAACACAGAAATATCAAATAAGTATAAAAGAATTGTACTTATATAGGAATATTGCTTCTCTGAGTAAAATGTTACGAAAAAAAGAACCTCAGATATATTTCGATTTTTTAAAAAATCAGTTTAAGGAAATGGAGCATGTTTTACAATATCCAACTACAGAGTATCTTGAGTCTTATCGAAATTATTTAGAAAAAATTGATAAAGACTATAATGAGATTGAACTTGAAACCGAGGAAGAATATAGAACGATGCTTTTTATTGGAGCGACAGGATTTTTAGGCTCTCATATCTTATATGAGTTTTTATCAAATACAGATGTGGAGATTTATGCAATAATACGTGGACAAAGTAAAGAAAGTGCAGGTAAACGTTTAAGAGAGACTTTGGAGTTCTTCGATAAGTATAATCCTGCATGGGAACAAAGAATACATGTTGTAGTTGGTGATGCATCTATCCCAAAATTCGGATTGGAGGAAGAAACATATGAAATTTTACGTTCAAAAGTAGATTGCATTTTTAACTGTGCAGCAATTGTATCACATTTGGGACTATACGAAGTAATGTATAAAAGTAATGTATTAACCTGTAGTAATATCCTAAAATTTGCGGAGAAAAAGAAAAATATAAAGATTTTTCATATCTCAACCAAGCATGTAGGATTTGGTTCTGTGCCAGATAAAAAGGATGTGCTGTTTTCAGAGAGCGAATTCAATGTTGGACAGGTAATTGATAATAATTATGCAAAAACAAAGTATGAGGCTGAAACTTTAATGCGTGCAGCGAGAGATGAAGGCTACAATATTAATATTTTTAGAATGGGAAATATTTCTTGTGAGTTGAAAGGAGGAAAATTCCAAAAAAATATAGAACAGAATGCATTTTACATTTTAACGAGAAGCTTTTTACGCTTAGGAATTCTTCCGTTATCTGAACAAAAAACGGTTGATTTGACATATGTGGACAGTGCAGCTAGAGCTATTTATTTACTGGCAACTAGAAAAAACCTAAATAATGAAACTTATCATATTGAGAACACGGAACTTTTATCATTTACACATATGGGAAAAATGATACAAAAATATGGGGAAAATGTTGTTTTACGACCTTATGAAGATATGTGGGATTATTTTTTACCGATATATGAAGAAGGAACGGATAACTCAAAAATGCAAGAGATAAATAATCTTATTGCATATATTGATTTTCTACCGTGGCATATGCCAACCATGTTTAGATTTGTAAAGGATAAGACTAAAATTCTTCTCGAAAAAATGGGTTTTGCATGGAAAGAACCTGATCAGGAAATCATAGATAATCTTTTAGATTATGGAAAACAGGTAGGTTTTTTTGACTAATGGTTATGGGGAAGTGAAGCAGTTCATTTCCCCATCCAGTAGATATTAGATATTGCACTAATTTTAATAATGATGAATAAAAAAGGAGACCAACTATGAAGCATTTAACATTTGATGTGGGTACAAATTTTGACAAAAACTTGATAAATGTGATTGCAGAGAATAATAAAAATAATCAATTTTCCTCAGTATTTGGAAAACTAAAGACAGATTTTTTGGGTGGCGGACGTTCTTCAGCCTTTTTGCCCGATATTACTATGGAGGAATTAAGAGATTATATTGAACTGTGCCATAAAAATAAGTTGGAATTTAACTATTTGATTAATGCGATGTGCATGGAAAATAAGGAACTTGAGGCTGATAGCCATTTCAAGATAATTGAGTTATTAAAAGAATTGGATAAAATAGGTGTTGATGCTATCACAATAACATCGCCCTATTTATGCGAACTGATAAAAACACAATTTCCACGTTTCAAAGTTACAGTTGGTTTATATGCGTATGCATTCGATTTGAACCATATTAAAAGATGGATTGAATTAGGTGCAGATGAGATAACCCTAGCACATCATGTAAATCGAGATTTTAAATTATTAAAAAAAATGTTGTTATATACAAAAGGGAAAAATGTGACGTTACGTTTGATTGCGAATAATTTATGCTTACATATGTGTCCATACAGTATTATGCATGGGACAGTGCAGGGACATTTTAGTTGTTCAGATAGTTGCTCTCGGGGAGATATTGACTACTGTTTGATGAAATGTTTGAGTACTAAAATTGAAGATATGTCAAATTTGATAAGTTCAGATTGGATAAGACCGGAAGATTTATGCTATTACGAGAAATTATGTGAGGAAACCGATAATTTTAATTTGTCGATAAAATTGGTAGAGCGAACTAAATCAACAAAATTTCTAACAAGAGTTGTCGAAGCATATGCGAGGAGACAATATAAGGGGAATCTTTTGGATATATTGTTATGGCCAAAGTCGGATGATATGGTCGTAAAGACAGAGCCTACTGCTGAGGAAATGAAAACTATGGCAGAGCTATATAATATTTCTCAAATGTTTAATTATAGTAAGATATTTGATCTTCCAAATATTTATATTGATAATACTAAATTAGATGGATTCCTTAAAAAATTTGTAGATGATTATGCATGTAATCATAAAATATGTGTCTCAAAACAAAATATAGATGTAACAGATAGCAATTATTGTTCCTATTGTAGTTCTTGGGTACAGCGTGCAATTATTTATAACGGTGAACAGGTAGAAAAATGGATAGACAATTGTAGAGAATTTGAAAAAGCACTTGATAGAAGTGAAGTATTTAGAAGTGTATTATAAAAGTTGCAGAAAAATTAAATAAGCGATTAGAAAACTTAGTGGAAGTATAAAACAGCCATCATTCTTTTAGATGGCTGTTTTTATAAGAGAAATAAATTTATTTTATATTATGATTAGTTCGGTATTCCTTTGGCCCCATACCATAGGCATTTTTAAATAGCTTTGCAAAATGGCCTGAATTGTGATAGCCAACCTTTGCGGCAATCGTAGCAATCCCATAATCAGAGTTTTTCAACAGGAATAGCGCCTGATTCAGTCGCATTTCTTTTAGATACTCATAGGGAGTAGTGCCGTAATACTTCCGAAAAGCAAGCTGATACCGGGCAGGGCTCATTCCTGCGATTTGCGCAAGTTCTTCCCCGGACGGATAAGCAGACAAATCCTTTTTCATATAGGTAACTGTTTTTTTCAGATCACGGATGTCCTTATAATCTAACTTGACAGAAATATGATTTTCCTTTTGCTCCATGCCCTTAATGACAAGAGAGAGTAATTCCAGAACTTTGCTTTCCAGATATAAGTGCAGCGTTTGTCCTACCGCCTGACAATCCCTGATCTGCTGAAAGACAAAGTTAAGCTCCGGCAGATTTGGATTTTTCAAAAGGTATTCCTTTGCCACTTTTGATTGTTCATAATCTTTTCCATAATGCACCCGGAAATAAGTATCAAAATACTTTCTTGTCAAAATGATTTTTGTAAATCTTACCGGCTTTCCTTTTTCGCAATAGACATAGGTGGTCTTTTGGGTGTTCACATAGCAGTAAATCCCTTTACCGACGGGCTGTGTTTTCCGTCTCCCGATTTTGAAAGAACTGCTGTCTGTTTCAAACTGGCTGATTTCCATATATTCTTCAGAAATAGTTGCGATTTTTTCAAAGGTTTCCTTTGGCGTGTAGTCTGCAATCAGAATCATAAGCAGGTCATTCTCAAAGCGTATCAACTGAAATGAGCCGCTTCCGTAGTCGGAAAGCATACGATAGTAGAGTGAATCCTCTCCTGATAATTCCTGTACTTTTGCAAAGTTCATATTTTCTGGAAGCTGTAACAAGTAGTCTGCAATCGAAAGAGCCATTTTTTCATTCCTCCTTTAGAGCTTCAATAAAAAAGTCACAATCCAATTTTTATTAGTCACGATTTTATAAAAAAATAAATTAAAAAACTCCATAAAGCACCGAAAATACAGTACTTTGAGTTGCTTTTAAAAATTAAATTCCCAAATAGTATAGCTGTTGATTTTTTTATTCTAACCTGTAAAATGAATTGTGTCAAGGTTAGTAATTTCTAACCTCAAAAAAAGAGAAAGGAGGTTCGTTTCTTATGGAACAAAAACGAA
>OJQM01000377.1_pt1 | contig 26244 bp, 20 predicted proteins | sample 1598751 | NCBI WGS metagenome assembly OJQM01 (sample SAMN03922455, study PRJEB24848) | human gut metagenome | isolation source: stool sample | host: Homo sapiens | place: Germany | collected 2009-11 | reverse complement strand
TGTGCAGATGCAGCAGGATGCCGAAGATGCCGGTCACGCCGGTGCCGGTGGCACCAAGGCCGGTCACACTGGCATACAAAGCGCCACAGGCACCGCCGACCAGACCGCCGATAAAGGGCTTAAAGTGGCGCAGGTTGACGCCGAAGATGGCGGGCTCGGTAATGCCCATGCAGGCAGAAAGGGCGGAGGGCAGGGCCATAGACTTAACTTTGGCGTTCTTGCTCTTGAGGGCAACGGCAAAAGCGGCACCGCCCTGGGCAACGTTGGCGGCACTGGCCAGGGGCAGCCAGTAGGTGAAGCCAAACTTGGCCAGCTGGCCAAGGTCGATCAGGGTGTACATATGGTGGATACCGGCCACAACGGTGACGGCGTACAAACCGCCCATGATGAAGGAACCGATGCCGAACGGCAGCTGAATTAAAGCCTGAACGCCGTTGATGATGCCGTCCTCCAGCGTGGTGAAGATTGGGCCGATGACAGCGAGGGTGAGATAACCGGTAACGAAAACGGAGACCAGCGGGGTAACAAACAGGTCGATCATGGCAGGCACAACTTTGTGCAGCCGCTTTTCAATCTGGCACATCAGCCACACGGCAATGATAACGGGGATAACGTGGCCCTGGTAGCCGACCAGTGGAATTTTGTACAGCCCGCCAAACACCGACTGGTAGGTCTGCACGCCCTCAGAAGCAACGGTCCAGGCGTTCTGCAGGTTGGGGTGAATCATGATCATGCCGATGACAGCACCCAGGAACTGGTTGCCACCAAACACCTTTGCGGCGGAGAACGCGATCAGGATAGGCAGGAAGGTGTACGCCGTGTTGGAGAACAGCTGGGCAAACACATAGATGGAACCGCTGGTATCAATGTTCAGGAAGCCGTTGTTGACCATAAAGTTCAGCGCTTCCATAATGCCCATCAAAAAGCCGGAAGCCACGATGGCCGGGATGATGGGAACAAAGATATCGCCCAGCGTCTTGATGGCCCGCTGGTACCACGGCGCTTTGGAAGCGGCAGCCTGTTTGACTTCCTCCTTGCTGGCACCGGTGATTCCGGCCAGGGCGGTGAACTCGTCATACACCTTGTTCACAATGCCGGTGCCGAAGATGATCTGCAGCTGGCCCTGGGCTTCAAATACGCCCTTGGCGCCCTCAGCATTTTCGAGCTCTTTTTTGTTCACCTTGGAATTATCCGCAATCACCAGGCGCAGGCGGGTTGCGCAGTGTGCGGCCGATACAATGTTGGAAGCACCGCCGATGTTGTCCAGTACCTGCTGGGCTGCTTTCTTGTAATCCATGTTGCACGCTCCTTCTTTTATCTGTTGGCCCGGTAGGAGGTTCCGGGGCCTGTTTCATTTGACAGCTTTATTATATACGAAGGTGAGTGCTTTTTCTATTGACCAAACGACCCAACTTGCAAAGATTCTGTTATCGATTTCACACAGTTTCACACCGTTCTTTGGTAAAATGCACAAAAAACAGGGGACTGCATGGAAAGGGTGCACAAAACAAAAACTTCCCCGCAGTGATGCAGGGAAGTGTGGCGCAAAGGATGCCTGTTATAGCGACCAGACATTTTCATCTGAGTTGTCATCCCCGGTGGAGGCCCGGCATTTTAACTCATAATCCAGCTTGATCATCTGCGGCTCGGCATGGGGGTCCGCCAGCATGTCCAGCAGCAGGCGGGCAGCTTTGCCCCCGGCGGTGCGGTAATGCAGATGGGCGCTGGTCAGCGGCACATAGGCAACGCGGCCAATGCGGTTGTCGCCCACAGCGGCAATCATGATGTCCTCCGGCACCCGCAGACTGTGGCTGCGGCAGTATTGCAGCGCACCCAGGGCGATGGAGTCGGTCGCGCAGAACAGGCAGTCCAGCCCCGGCGCACGGCCAAACAGCTGCTCTGCCTGGTGGTAGCCGGATTCCATGTTGAACTTGGCAATGCTCATCCGCTGCGGCTGGGGCGCGAGACCTGCATCCCGCAGCGCACTGTCAAAGCCTTCGCGCCGGGCAAGGCCGACGGCTTTGTCCAGCAGAGTCACGCCCAGGTAGCCCGGCTTGCGCCGCCCCTTTTGCAGCATGTGGGTGGTGGCGGCCTGCGCCGCGCCGAAATCATCGTGGAACACACAGCTGAACCCGGGATACTGCTGCCCCACGATTACCACCGGCACATGCAGGCTTTGCAGCACCGCGTGGTGTTCCGGGGTAAACATGGTGGCAATCAGGATAATGCCGTCCACCGTATCATGCCGCAGGGTATCCAGCGCGCGCACTTCGCGGGTGTTGTCGTTGGCGGTGTTGATCAGCAGCAGCTGGTAGTTCTGGTCGTCCAGTACCCGGCTGATGCCCTCCACCATGCGGGCGCAGCTTTCGCTGCTCAGCCGCGGCATGATCACCCCGATCTGCCGCGTGCGGCGGGTGCGCAGCATCTGGGCCTGCATACTGGGGCGGTAGCCGGTGGCTTCCACCGCAGCGGCAATCTGGGCGCGCTTTTCGGCGCTTAAGTACCCACCATTAAAATAGCGGCTGACCGCTGCCTTGGATACCCCGGCATATTGGGCAAACGCGGTAATGTTCATAGGCCGCACTCCTGTCCGGCTGCCGGCGGGGGAAACCTGCCGGTGCACTTTTTTATCAGTATAATGCAGAAACTGGCAGGGTGCAACGGGAAAGAGCGGAGAAAAGAAAAATAAGAATGAATGGCATGAGGCAAAGAGTAAAATAGACAAAAAACGGGGATTGAATTTGTGCTTTTGACGGAGAAAAAAGAATGAAAGCTGAATACAAAAAAGCACACAGCTAAAAAGATTTACCAGAATGAATTTGGTGTAAAAGTTATCTTCCGCGCTGGCACAGGATGAAAAGATATGCTATAATATAATATTAGTTACACGATGAAAAAGTAAAATGCCCCTGATGCCAGTGCGGATGTGCGCAGGGCAATGATATGTGTTTAGTGAGGAAAAAGAATGGGACTGCTGCAAAAAATTCAGGCAAAAACCGAGGAAGCCCGCGCGAAGGAAAAGATCCGCCCGCTGCTGGAAAGCCGCATGATGCGGGACATCCTGCTGGAGATCGGCCAGCGCGGCAACGAAGCGCTGGACCCGCAGTCCGTTCCATTGGCTATGCGCCGCCGCGCCACCCAACTTGCCAGCGAAAGCGGCCTGAGCGGCCTGAAGCAGTGCGCTGTGGATGAACTGCATCTGGACGAAGCGGGAATCACGCTGGTCTGCAAGGGGGAGCACACAGCATTTTTGTACGCAGACTATAACTATGAAAACATTGAGGATACCGACTGCCTGCCCGCTGTGGCCGAATACCTGGTGCAGCACATGCGCGGCTATTATAACATTACCCGCAGCTTTTACAGTGAGCCCAAAGCCAACGGCCATGTGGAGGAAAAGACCCGCGAGGTGACCGTGGTGCGCCACCACGAGGATACCCCCTTTGCCCCCGGCCCGGTGCAGAAACAGCATTTGTTCTGATGCACATGAGATATCCCCCAGTATACAGGAATTATGCCGCCCCGCATCTTGACGCGGGACGGCATTTTTGCTATACTAATTTAGTATCCGGCAGGAATCCAGAACATGGAGCATTCCCCAAGAGGTCGTAAGAGGGAGCACTCGAAATCACACCCTGCGGGAAGTTCCGCGCAACAAAATTAAATATGCAGATGTACTCAAGAGGTCGTAAGAGGGAGCACTCGAAATGCTTTAGGACAGGAGACTGTCGCGTGGGTTCGACTCCCACCATCTGCGCCATATCCGTCGTAGAATCGAAAGATTTTACGACGGATATTTTTGTTTACGGCTTTGAAATGTGATGCTGTAAGTTTACGCAATGACTATTACAAGCCAAAATCCACTTGCAACAATAATCTGTTGCAAAAAGCCATTTGTTGCCCGAATTGTTGCCCACAGTTCATGGTTTCCTGCGAGAAGGGATAATAACTTATAAAGAGTTATCTCCAGCAGCAGCGTTTTTCGGTGTTGCGAATACTGCTTGGTGGTATGCCGTCAGCACACTGAGTTTGCGCTGCTCCTGTACTTGTACATAGCGGGTCGTGACGGTGTTGATTTTCAGATTTACGCCCATTTGCTGGGAAAAATCGTCCACTGAATGTCCGAGAATTTGGCTAACTGCATAAAAATCACCTGTCAAATTGTACATATTGGTGCCCGCTGTGCCGCGCAGATCGTGAAATCGGATTTTCGGCATCCCGGTGCTACGCATAAATCCGTTAAACTTGGCCGAAATACGCTTTTGTAAGTATGGCGAACCGTCCGGCTTGCACACAACAAGGTCGTTATCGTAATACTTGACCCCGCCGAGCTTGCACAACCGCCGCTGGTCGGCTTGTTCCTGTTTGAGCCGCAAAAAGATAGGCATCGCTTCTTCTGTAATGGGAAATGAGCGTGTTTCGCCCTCGTCACGGTCCTTCAAGGGTTCCAGGTGTGGCACAATTTTAGCATCTTTTGGCAGGTCACAGGGGATTTGACCTCGCAAGGTAATTTGCCTGTGCGTCAAATCAACATCACGCCAGCGTAACCCCAGTGCTTCGCTGAGTCGCAGCCCAAACAGAACAGCGAGCAGCACCACGGTCTCAAGTACATTACCATGTACAAACGCCAAAAGCTGCTGCACCTGTTCCACGGTGTACTTTTCATATTTGCGCCTGGCGTTCTTCCTAAACCGTGTCATGATGTTCTTGGCTGGGTTGTTTGGAATGTAGCCATACTTTACCGCCGAGGACAGCGCAGAGCTTAAAATCCGATGGCAATAACGCACTGAATTCTCCGCCAGTCCCTTCTCACGCAGTTGCGCAATCATATCGTCAATCATTTGGGGTGTCAGTTTATTCAGAGGTACTTCGCCCAGCATGGGAATTAGATGTATGCTTATGCCGCTCCAATAGCTGTATCGTGTACTTTTTGCAAGGTTATGGTGGTAGCTTTCGTACCACTTGGGCAGATACTCTTTTAGCTTTTGTTTGCTCTCTGGTCCATAGCCGACCATAGCGGCGCTGCCAGTCTGTAACTCCAGCTTGATCTGTGCCTCATACAATTCTGCTTCCCTGCGCGTTGCAAAACCACGTTTAGCAATGCTTTTCTGCCTGCCGTTCTCGTAGACTTTCACATTGACATCGTAGACGATGCCCGATCTGCCTGTTAAAATTCCTTGGCTGTTTCGCTTGTTTTTGACTTTTCTCTCGCGGATCGCCATATCAATACCCGCCGACGGCCTTTGCCGGGGTCTTGGCGCGGTTGTAGTAATCCCAAATCGCTTGGTCGGAAATCAGACGCCGATTGCCGTTCTGGATAAACTCCAGTTCACCGTCAGCCATCAGTTGACGCAGCTTGTTTTCTCCGATGCCGGAAATAAGCGCCATCTGCTCCACGGTTTTGAGCATAGGCACGAACGCTGGATGTTCATCCCTGTTCATACGAGATTTTTGCTTGCTGTATCTTGCCATAACTATCCCTCCTGCGGTATAATTTAATAAATAAGTGTTTATCTGTTCAGCGCTGTGCACAGGAACACAAACATTTGCAAAAATTGAAGACTTGGTATATTCAGTTTTCAAGGTGCATAACCAAGAAATACTTTTTGTATGTCTTGGTTATGCACTCATTATAGCACACACTTTTTGTATGTCAACTATTTGTGCTATTATTTCTTATTTTTTTCATATTTTGGGGGAAATATTATGGATACCCAAGGCAGACGAATAAAAAAGCTCCGTATGGAAAATGGCTTTTCTCAAAAAAAGCTGGCCGACATGGTGGGAATTGTGACGACCCACCTTCAGGCTTATGAATATGGCACACGTCACCCCAAAGAGGAGATTCTCGACCGTCTGGCGCTCGCGCTTGAGGTGGTTCCAAGTATGCTGCAGCCCTTGGATGTTGATACCGTAGAGGGTCTTTTGGGTATCATCTATGAAATGCATACCAGCTATCACGGACTGGAAATCGTAGAAGATGAAGATGGTCGTGTTTCGATCCGCCTGCCTGACACCCTGCAGGCTATGCCGGCCAAGAAATCTCTGCTTAGAATCAAGCATATTCTGGATCAAAGCACACGCAACCTGCCTGAACCGGAATATCAGTCGGAGGAGCAACTTGCCGAGGACGCGGAGATTTTGCCGGATACCGGTGTTACCGTAGGGCAGGAACGCAGATGGTATAAAGAACACGAAGGGCTGCTTATGCACGCCATCGATTTGTATAAGCCGGAAATCAATTACAACCAGCTTCGCGCAGATCAAGCATCGATCCAAGAAAGCGAAGCAAAAGCCAAAGATTTCAATAGCGAGGATATTCCCTTATGAACGCTCATCCAATCAACCCTTTTATGGACAATTATTCACTGAAAGAGAATCAGCATAAGATTGCCGAAGCCATCTTTAATGACTACAGTGTGCTGAAATTCGGCGAGTATGGCGAGAAGTATCTCTATGCTGTCTGTGACTATGATGTTCGGAAGTATCACAGTCTGCGCAGCCGCCCGGATTTTCGGCAGTTTATAGCCGACAAAGATACCCACTACCGCCGTCAAATGAGCATCCTGATGGCACGAGTCGGAAACCTTGACGATTCCTTTGTCGATCGCAAGACAAACGCCCCCGACCTATGGGATTTCGTTATCGATAGAACCCGCAGAAATTGTGCGCCCAAGATTGATGCACAAATATTATTTGATGTAAAAAAAGGACGATAATACGTTTTGGCAATATAGTGTGCGTTTGTGTTACTGAAGGCTCTGTTTTCATGGATGCAGAATGCCGCTTATAAGCCAAACCAAAAGACCGCAGTTGCGAGGCAATGTGCTTTGCAGCTTCGGTCTTTTTGATTTCTTGGTTGGAATGATACAGCAACAGTCTCAATGCCGAACATCAGTGTTTCGGAAAATGATACCGTGCAGCACCTGCAAACAGAACGAACCTTTTCATTTTACTGTCACTGCCGTGTTTCCTAACGACAGATGCAATTCTGCGATTTCAGCAGCTCTATAATCTCATAGTTCGTTTTGTATTTTTTCAAATCTCCCATACAAATTGTAATGTCGATTGCATACATTCAGCTCTGAATCTACATGAGCCTCACCGAGTAATAGATATTAATTGGGACTTTTTTGCAATGTCAGACAATGATTTGTAGACATTTTCACCTAAATGCGTTGCGCTTTTGTTTGAACGATTGTATAATATAATAGAATTGTTGTGTTATACAATCGAAAGACATCAAACGGAAGGCTTTATGACAGCAGAAAAGACCTCCGAGAGACGGTTTTCCCAGTCCGTCGGGTTCTAAATCACGGTAAAGGCGGACGCATCAAAGGGGCGTCAGAAACAGCACAAATTCTCGTTGATGCCTAAAGATGCCACAAAACCAATTTGTGTTATTATTTATGAAGCATATACGACGCAAAAGTAAAATGCGTCTTATCCTGCAATTAATGAACTGCTATTCCATCAGGCAGTCATAACGCTCTGTTTTCCACATACAGGGTGAATGGGAGATGTTGTCATGGATACGCATACTGCAGAGCAAAGACACAAAAATATGCAGGCAATAAGATGTAAGGATAGCAAGATTGAGGTTCTTCTGAGAAAAGAACTTTGGTCACGTGGCATTCGTTACAGAAAGAATGCCAAAAGTGTATTTGGCAAGCCTGATATTGTGTTTAAAGGGAAAAAGGTTGCTGTTTTTTGTGACAGTGAATTCTGGCACGGGTACAATTGGAAAATAAAACAAGATGATATTAAAAGTCATCGTGATTTTTGGATTCCCAAGATAGAAAGAAATATAGAAAGAGACAAAGAGGTTAATGCTGCATTAGAGGCGGACGGATGGAAAGTCCTGCGTTTCTGGGGCGATGATATAAAGAAAAATGTAAAAGCCTGTGCGGATTTAATCGTCGATGCTCTCAAGGAGAGAGATAGATGAAGTTGAAAACAATCGACCTGTGTGCAGGCATAGGTGGTATACGGAGAGGATTCGAGTTAGCCGGAGGCTACAGAAATATTGCTTCAGCCGAAATCGACGAAATGGCTTGCAAAACATACGAGCACCTATTTCACGAAGATCCCCGCAATGATGTAACAAACGAAAAATTCAAGAAGCACCTTCAAACACTCCACTACGATGTTTTGATGGCTGGGTTTCCATGCCAGGCATTTAGCAGTGTTGGCTTGCAGCATGGTTTTGAGGATAAAACAAAAGGAACCATTTTTTTCGATATTGCAAAAATCATTAAAATGACGCGTCCCAAAGTTGTTTTTTTGGAAAATGTTCAAAATCTTCTTTCGCACGATAAGCAGGCAACTTTCAAAACAATTGTTGATACTCTTGATCGACAGCTTGATTATCATATAGTTGGTGTAACGCACGACAAGGACGGTATCCCGCAATATAAGCGCTCGGCTTTTTTGCGTAATTCCAGAGATTTCGGCGTTCCTCAAAACCGACCTCGCGTATACATTGTTGCTTTCAGCCGAGCCTATTTCGGTCAACATATAAGTCTTCTGCCGGAGGAAGCTCCGACTAAAAGATCAAGAACACCTGTTTTTAAAAGTCTTGCGGATGTATTGGACAAAAAAGTCGATTCGCGTTTTTTTCTTTCATCCGGATACCTTGATACATTAGAAAAGCATATAGTTACACAGCATAAAAAAGGATATGGCTTTGGATATTGCATTGTAAATGCGCCGGAGATTGAAACCCCGATTGCCAACACACTACTTGCAACCGGCGGTTCCGGACGAGAAAGAAATCTGATATATGATCCGATCAACGGCGCTTCGTGTGCAGGGACAAGCATAAAAGGCAAATACTCTCCGATAAATGATAAATTTATCCGAACAATGACGCCAAATGAATGGGGTCGGTTGCAAGGCTTTGTCGGATACGCCTTTGTAGATAAAAACGGCATCGACCAATTTTCATTTCCGGAAGGCATCCGTAACGTGCAGAGGTTTAAGCAATTCGGCAACTCGGTTACTATCCCCGTTATTGAGGAGTACGCTCTCTTCATTCAGCAGTGCTGCGATACAATGTACGATGCCTTTTCGCCCATTGAAAAGCGCCTATTCAGTATGTACGGAAATGAATTTTTGCTTTGCAGCCTGATAAGCCGAGAACTGGCTTATCATTTGAGAAAGGATACCCTAAATCGATATTTCAGCATTGTATATCACTACAAGTTGAACTGTTTTCGTACAAAAGAATTAGCGAGATACCTTGATGTGTCCGCGGCACGGGCATCTCAGATTATAACCCAACTGACTCAGATTGGATGCGTTCATCAAGAATCTGACGGCTCATACCAATTCGAAGACTTGCTATCCTTCAGCAAATGAAAGGAAGTGCATCAAAAAATGGATTCGATCCGGAACTCAATGAACAAAATCATTGAAAAATGTGATGTTTGCATTAACGGCAGTGTTGTTTCCAAGGAACTGCTCATTAAGACATTTTCAAGTTTTGTTTCCTCTACGATCGAGGACAAGCAGCATAATGTTGGGATTGTGTTGCACACGGGATCAGTTTGCTTTGATGCAATTCTTTTGTCATTTGCAGCAATATCAAATGTGCTGTATAACGAAACAAACGCCACCGATATTGTTCTCTCGCTTCAGGCTGATGACTTGGTATTATGTTATGACGGCAATACAGGAAACAGCAAGCCGTTAAAGTGGATTTTTAAGGGATTTGTAAACTCTGTCGGTGATACACCCCTAATGACTCCCGGAAAGTACATTGTGCTGGAAAGCGACAAAAACGGTCGAAAATATTTGCCCGAGTCACGCTGGACAAAAATTGTACCATACTTTGGATCGTCAAAATCCATGGACGGTCGAGGACTTCGCCGTGAAAGTAAAAAAAGATATGACTTTTTCAGGTCTGTTCTGGGGATGGAGGATGCAGAAATTCCCCGAACTGTTGATACATCAACGGTAATTGTCATGTCTCGAGAGGAGGCAAACGAGCTTGTCGGAAGCATATCATTCAGATTCGATGACACGGATATTAAGCTGACCGATTTGGTACCCGTATCCTATTACACAGAAAGCAATCGGGAGTACCAGTACGGCGTTAACCTATCAAAAAATGAGCCTGTAATCAAGATCACAGGGAAAGTTTCTGTGGCAAGAAAATTGTTGCTGAAAAAAGGTGGCAATAGGCACATCGGGCTTGTTGTTTGTGGTGAGGATTTGTACCATCGCAGCGAGTCCGAATTGCCTGAGTTGCTTGACCGGAAATCTATTCAGTATGTTTATTTGTGTATGCATCTTGACTCTGAGGCTTCCTCCAACCTAATTGCCAATTATGAAGAAGCAAACCTATTTGCCTGCACAAAAGACTTCTTGCTGTCAAACAGTCGCCCTCCGATAGTGTGTAATCCGTATACGGAGCAAATGAATGCTCAAATCGGAGCGATCATCGATAAGGAAGTTACAGCAACGGTTATTCCCGGATTTATAAATTGGGAAACATACAGAGCGTTCAAACGAGCGATGTATTCTGTAAAATCCTCAGAGTACAATTCCGAACAAAAAGATGATTTCATTGTGCAATCCTATTCGTTGATGAATTTGTTTATGACTGCCGTTTTTTCGATAGGTCTGTTGGAAGAATTGATTGAATACGGGATTGTAGACAGTGTTGAAAAACCGGATCAACGCTTGCATCGGATTGAAGAAACCGCAAAGGGATTTCCTGACTTTCTGAAAGAGTCAGCAACATCCGTAGTAAGCATCCTTGAAGATGCCTACTTAGAGCTTCACGACAGCACATACAAAGAAACAGCTTTTTTGAAAGCTATTGAAACTCATCAGGGTAAAATTGCAGTTATTGTCCCCAAAGCCTATTTTGGCATTGTGATTAACAAGCTTCTGAGTCTGCATAACCTTGATAGCAGAGCAAATATATGCATAATGACAGCAAACCGGTTCGACAATACGCAATTGTACAGCGCAATTATTGTTGTCGGTAATATTTCGGGAAAACGATTTGACGCCCTTCGCTGCCGTTCGTCACAAGAAATCGACTTGTTGCTTTATGAATGTGAAAAATATCGATATAAGAAACAGGTGCGCGATGCAAAAGCCGCTGAGCACTTGCTGAACACGCGATCCACAATTCTAACCGATGACGAATACGAAGAAGACTCGATAGGGATTGATGAATATGACCTGAATGAAGTGGACAACATCAATACAGAGATTATGGACTATATCAGTTCATCTCCGATTAAAGCGATTCGGAACAGTTTCTCCGGCGGCGACGGAAAAAGTATGGCTGAGATTGTTGCAGTAGCAAAATTTGACTCGGATGAGATAGCTTTCTTTACCAAGAACTATAAGGCTTATGTTTTGGATGAGGCGGATAATTCGGTTAAAGAGGTCGTTGCATCGGATCTTTCAGAAGGTGATGTCATTGTATTTACACGGAGCACATCTAAAACGAGGGATATAGTTGAAGAAATCCTGCGGGATATGATTAACAACAAACTTGTTCCTCCCGAAATTGAAAAAGCCTATTACAAATCCCGCGAGTGGAAAAAAACACTTATTGACTATATGAAACAAACCGGAAGCAGCGCAAAGGCAATTGCGGACGAGATGATTTCAAACGGAGTAAGTGTTCAGGAAATTACAATTCGTGGATGGCTGGACGAAGAATCCCATACCGTGCGACCGCAAAAACTTGACTCAATTCAGCAGATTGCTTTAATTGCAGGAAATGATGAGCTGTTTGACAGCGCAGAAGTTTGCTTTGATGCCGGAGGACAAATTTATAAGATTCGTCGCCGGATATTGAAAGCAATCGGTCAGGCAATTTTGGGTGAAGTGACCGGAAACAGTAATGCTACAGACTCGATGACAGCAACCGTTGCAGATAGAATTAAAGATGCCGCAGTTACACTTCAAATAGAAACAATTACTTTTGTGGACGATGAAGTTCCGGTAAACATAATAAACCGTCCCATTACTATCGACCAATAGGAGGATGCTATATGAGCTCCATTCGTGAGTTTCTGTCGGCCCGGGATGAGTATATCACTCGGGTTAAGGAGGAATTGCTTGGTCCCGGGTCGGAAATTTCAATTCCTGATTCGGAGCATGAGCTGATAACAAATTCCCCGGATGTGCGTTACTCCATAGGGATACTTTTTCCCAAAAACAACAAATTAAATGCCGACAGTAACGATTCTTCACGAGTGGAGGAAGAATCCGGTGAGCTGCCGGAAGATCCTTCGGACGAAGATGAAGGAACTGAAGGTGACGGCAAGGAAAAACCAGATCCGGTTGCCCCTGCAGAGGAAGAAAATCTGGACGAGGAAATCAGCTTGGCCGCGCAGAATATGCCGTCTTCTCTGGGATTTACTTTTCTTGTATCATCTGATCCGCAGCTGCTGAAATGCGAAGTTATATTTGCAACTTACAGAAGAGCGACGATGCCTGATTGTCGGATACCCTTTTCTCCGGATTGCCCGGAGAAATACGCAGTGCCACCCCAACTGTCCTCGTATGTGGTTTACGACAACGAAGAAAAGTGTCTGAAACTTCGTACCGGCTTAAACAGGAAAACCGTTCGTGGTTTACATGAGCAGGATTTTCTTGACGGCGATGAGTATGGTATTTTCCCTGCAATGTATAAACTTTGCGACCAATTGAAAGGCGGATATGTACGAGTCCCGCACAATGCAGATGTTGTTATTGATTTCTCATCGGGAGATTATGTAGACAACAATAAGCGACTCGATGAAACAAGTGCAAAAATCACTGCATTGAAAAGAAAAATCAATGAAAATTTATATTCGGTTACAGTCATGCTTGTAAACGATGATGAAGAAAAGTCGAACGGAACCCGCTGCCTTTTTCAGCCGACAGTCAAAATCAAATCTGATGTAAACGGGTTTAGATTCTGCGAGTATTCATCCCTGGTTGATTTCAATTTGTTAGATGCCGAAGAACAGTCATTGGAACTTCAATACAGAAATAAGCGCGTTTACGGAACAGGACTCGGCACATCCGTCAACTGGAATATTGATGCCGACGGAAACGGCGAAATATATAACGACTTTTTCCCTGAAACGGAAGTTCCTTCCATGGATTTCTCTATTCCTCAGGGCTTAGGTATACATAAAGAGGCTCTTTCCATGCGCCATTTGTCTGATTTGGATCAGACGGAAAAGTCTCAAAAACTGTCGGAACTCAAAAGCGTAGCAGACGCTTACAGCGGTTGGATAGATACGCTGAAGGAAAAACAGCAGGAGCTTTCAGCCTGCTACAAAGCAGCGGCTGAAAGCAATATCGCCGGTTGTCTTAAAGCAAGAAACAGAATGTTAGCAGGACTGAAGGTCTTAAATGATGATTCGGTTGCTTGGACTGCGTTTTCTCTTGCAAACAGGGCAATGTTTATGCAGCGAGTACATTTGAAATTACAATCCGACATGGCAGATATTGATCGCTATCCCGGAGATGAAGATTTAACAAAACTTCTTGAGACTTTAGACTATGGCGAACCCCGCAGTATAACCGGAGACAACTATGCCTGGCGACTGTTTCAGATTGCCTTTTTGTTAATGAGTATCGAGTCTGTTACAAATGACACTGCCTGCGACAGAGATGTTGTGGATTTGATTTGGTTTCCTACCGGCGGCGGAAAAACAGAGGCATACCTCGGATTGACCGCATTTACTATATTCTACAGGTGCCTTGCGCATCTTCCTGATTCGGATGGGACAACTGTTATTATGCGCTACACCTTGCGACTGCTGGCTGCACAGCAATTTACAAGGGCGTCTACTCTGATATGCGCCTGTGAATATATTCGCAGTGATGCAGTATCGCGCCATCCAAAATACGGAAAATATCCGTTGGGAAATACTGAAATCACAATTGGCTTGTGGATCGGGCGAGAGCATATTCCCAATACAAATGCAGATGCGAAAAAACACTTGAAAGAACTTACTGATGCGCGAACAGACACCCTTCAATATGCGAAGGAACAGCACAATAAATTTCAGGTATTGAAATGCCCGTGGTGCGGAACAAAATTAGTCAAAGATCGAATCGGCACAAAAATGGTTGGGACTTTCGGTTACCGCATGAGAAACAATCGGCATTTTGAACTGTTTTGCCCGCAGGAGAGTTGTTTTTTTAATCAACAAGGAAAACTGCCGATTCAGATTGTTGACGAAGAACTGTATGCCTGCCCGCCGACGCTTCTTTTTGGCACGGTGGATAAATTTGCAATGATTCCGTGGAAAAAAGAAATCGGCACATTCTTTGCCGCCGGGACCGGCAACCGCGCCCCTGACTTGGTTATTCAGGATGAGCTGCACCTGATCTCCGGTCCTCTGGGTACAATGGTCGGTTTATATGAGACAGCCATTGATGCATTATGCACCCGTAATGGCATTCGTCCCAAAATTGTTGCGTCTACGGCAACAATCCGCCGGGCTAAAGAGCAGTGCTCTGCTTTGTATAATCGAGAAGTCAGCCAGTTTCCGCATCCCGGATTGGATGCCGAAGATTCTTTCTTTGCAAGAGAGTCAATAATTAACTACGACCATAAAATCTATGGTCGAAAATATGTCGGGCTTATGCCGTCAGGGAAAACCAAAGCTATGATGGAAGTTCGATCAATAGCTGCTCTGATGCAGGAAATCAATACAATGGATTTGCCCGATGATATCAAAGACAAGTTTTGGACGCTCACGGTCTACTTTAACAGCCTGAAGGATTTAGGCAAGTGCTCAACCTTGGTAGACGATGATGTTAAGGACTTTATTAAAAGGACCGCATACAGACTTGGCAGCGCAAAAGATGCCAGAATGATTGCCCGTGCGGACGAACTGACAAGCCGAGTCAATACTACGCAGTTGAATGAAACACTGGATAAACTCGAGAAGCTTTGCTATTCGAAAGAAAACATCGAAAATAAGCGCTACCCCTCCAATATACTGTTGGCTACAAATATGATTTCCGTGGGTATAGATGTTGCACGGTTGAATGTCATGCTTTTGGTTGGGCAGCCTAAGCTAACCAGTGAATACATTCAGGCTTCGAGCCGAGTCGGGCGCTCGTTCCCAGGTGTTGCCTTTGCGTTGTATGACGGCTCAAAAAGCAGAGATCGTTCGCATTATGAGCAATTCAAGCCTTATCACGAATCATTTTATAAGCATGTCGAGCCGACAGGCGCAACGCCTTTTTCAAAACCTGCGAGAGATCGTGCCCTTCACGCCGTAATAATTGCGATGGTTCGTGTTCTTGAAGATGAGCTCAGCGCAGAAAAAGGCGCAGCCAAGTTCAACCGCAAAGACTATGCGGCACGGATTGCAGAGCTTAAGAAATACATAACTGAGCGTGCATCGGATATTTCTAAACGGATGAACACAGAAATGGTTGATGATTCTTCGGAAATTGCGCTTGAGATTGATTCGGTGTTTGAAAAGTGGGAACAACTTGCAGAGAACTTTGATGAAGAGCACTTTTATTACGGAGAAAAATTCCTGATTAAAGAACCTGACGACGGCGAAGGGCGCTTGATGAAACCTTTTAATACAAGCCGTAACGATCCTGCGTTCGATACAATGACATCTATGCGGAACGTTGATTCAACGGTTGCAGGAAATGTTCTGATATGGGAGGAGGTATAATCAATGGATTTGGAATCGGCTAAGAAAGTCCCATTGAACAGAATTACTCATTCTGTCCGTGCATCACAAGCGGTTCTGCAATACGGAGTGGGAGCAATGATTGATTTTCCCAACCAAACTTTGATGACTGCTGCTCCGGAATATTGGCAGGAGCAGGTTGTCCAAATACATGATGAGCGTCTTGAAAAAGTGCTTCGCGTTGATTATTTCGGACTTCCCGGTGGACAAGATGACCCTCATTGTCGCGAGGGTATCTCGTATGCCCGCTTCCCGGAATGGTATTTTTGCCCCAAATGCAGACGATTTCAGCCAATCAGCGATTGGGTTTCCGATTACAAAAAGTCAACAACACAGAAAAGACTCAATAGCGATCCGGATATGGTTAAGTTTATGCAATGCCCGAAGTGCAGACAAGATCTCGTGGTCACGCGTATTATCACTGCATGCGAATGTGGGCACATTGATGACTTCCCGTGGGTAAAATGGGTTCACTGCAAAAACATGTACGGCGGAGCAAAACCGATTTGTGCACATCCAACCCTGACATTTAAGACCAGCGCGTCCTCTACCGAAGGGCTTGAAGGACTTACTGTTTCTTGTGAGTCCTGTGGTGCTAAAGCTACACTCAAAGGGGCGTTTGACAAAGACGCTTTGCAGGAACTGGATCAAAAACATGAGGGTAAATACAATTTTCACTGCACAGGGCGACACCCATGGAAGCATACTAAAGATAGGTGCGGAGCATATCCGAAAGTGTTACAAAGGGGCAGTTCTTCCGTTTACTTTCCGATCACAGTCAGCTCACTTGTCATTCCGCCGTACTCAAGTCTGATTACAAAGAAAATTGAGGATAGTGCGGCTTTCGCGGATTGTAAAAATATTATTGCTGGTTACAAGCGGAATGTCCCTAAAGAATTGTTGCCGATGTTGATTCAGAGTACAATAAGAGACTACGCAAAGAAGATAGCAATAGAAAAAGGCATAACAACGGAAAAGGTACAGCCGATATTGGAAAGAAAATGGATTGTTCCGACTGGCGAAGATGAATACCTTACAACAAGTGTAAAATATCGGGCAGAAGAATACGAAGCACTCAGCGGTGAAGTGTCGATGTCAACCGATGATTACGGTGACTTTCTGCGCGAGGGAACGGAGATTTCAAATTATGCAATTCCGTTCATAAAAAGCATCTCTTTGATACACAAAGTCCGGGAAGTACAGGCTCTTGTTGGATTTTCAAGGCTTAAACCTGTAGACGCTAATATGGGTGAAAGCTCTTCGGAGTACGTTGTTCCTGTCAAGCAACAAGACACAAATTGGTATCCTGCTTATGAGGTTCGCGGTGAAGGCATTTTTATAGAATTTGATGAAAATGCAATTTCTGAATGGCAAAAGGACAACCCTGAAATTCAGCACAGAGTTGATGTTCTGAATGAGAATTATCGAAAATCATTTATAGGGCAATCCAAGCCGCGAAAAGTGACTGCAAAATTTCTTCTTCTGCACACAATTTCACATACCTTGATTAAACAGCTGAGTTTTGAGTGCGGGTACAGTATCGCCTCATTGAAAGAACGCCTGTATTGCAGCGAAATTTCGGAAGGGAAGCAGATGTCAGGAATCTTCATTTATACCGCAAGCGGAGATTCGGAAGGCACTATGGGAGGTTTGGTGCGACAAGGTTGTGCTGACACATTCCCGGGTATATTCAAAAAGGCAATGGAAGAAGCAATGACTTGTTCCAATGACCCCGTTTGCAGTCTCAGCATGGGTCAGGGACGCGATTCTCTCAACTTATCTGCCTGTTATTCGTGTTGCCTGATTCCGGAAACGAGTTGTGAAGAGTTCAACATTTTCTTGGACAGAGGAACCATTGTCGGCACTTATGAAAATCGTGAAATGGGGTTCTACAGCAGACAATTATATGGCACGGCATCCTGGAAGGATAACAGTATTTCCAAGGTCACCACTGATGTAAGCCTGAAAAGCAGCGTACATGTTATCGTTACAGATTATGGGACAGATTTAAGAGACTCTGTCTATGCCGAAATATGGAATAGCCTTAGGACTTGGGCTGTCGATACGAAAGAAAAAGTATTGCTTTCCGAGTTGGAAAGCAACAGCGATTTGTTTTCACAAAAGGAAAAGCCATACAGAGACTGCATGTTTCAAGTAGGCGGAAACGAAGAGATGCAAAAGTGTGACCTTTTTTGGAAGGAGTCACAAGTCGCACTCTTCACTTCGGACAATGAGGAATGTTATGCGGCAGCGAAAAACAGTGACATTCGATGCATTTACTGCGCCGACGATACGGTTACTGTCAGAAAAATACTTGATGTGTTAAAGGAACAATAATATGGCAATAATGATTCCGGAGAAGCCTCGGAACTTTGACCCGGCAAGTCAGGAAGGACTAATATTCAACGCATTAGCCCTTCTTCCTGAAGATTATTATGTCTTTCACTCTTTCCGGATCACTGATACAAGAGATGGCACTTTCCGCGAGAGCGAAACGGATTTTGTCATTTTTAATCGGACCAAAGGCGTAATTTGCTTAGAGGCCAAGGCAGGGCAAGTGCGGTATGAAAATGGCTGCTGGCTTTATGGCAGCGGTATTCCGATGCATAACGGCGGACCATTTAATCAGGCGAGCGCAAACAAATACAAGCTGATGAGATATATCTCTGACGGCAACATGGCATTTGTTTTGGAGAAATGCAAGTTTTTTCATGCCGTATGGTTTCCGTCTGTGACCAACGACCGCCTGAGAAACATGACCCTGCCATCGGAGGGGGATAAAACTCTTGTATTGACCAAAGAAGCGTTGGCTGACCCTAAAGAGTTTATTGATAGGATTTATGCGCTGCATTTGCCAAGTAGTGTTGAAACCAAGCTGAGCGAAATTGAATGCAAACGTCTGGTTCGGGAAATTTTCTGCCCACAGTTCAATGTGTTCCCATCAGCATCTTTTGAAGCCGACTTAAAGAAAATTGTTTTTCACCGACTTCTGGACGAACAGGCCGGCATTTTGGATTTTCTCGATGAACAGCTGACAGCCGCGGTTAACGGGGCTGCTGGAACAGGTAAAACTATGATTGCGGTTGAGAAAGCCCGCAGACATGCAGCCGCCGGAGAACGGGTGCTTTTCCTATGTTTTAATGCACAATTAAAAGATTTCTTGGAAGAAAACTATGCAAGAGACCTCGTTAGTTATTACACCATTGCCGGGTTTGCCTGCAAAATTTGCAATACGGTAAAACCAAACTATGACGAACTCCGAGAAAAGCTTGAAGATTACTATATATCGGACTCCTTCCCATATAAGCATGTTATTATTGATGAGGGGCAGGATTTCGGAATCGAAGCAATAGAAGAAACCGATATTATTCAACTTATCCATGACATAATTGTCGGCTTGGATCAGGGCGGAACGTTTTATGTCTTTTATGATCGGTTGCAATTGATACAAGCAAAGGAGATGCCCAAATTTATAGGCGATTTGGATTGCCGACTGACACTGTATCGAAATTGCCGGAATACGGAAAATATTGCCGTAACCTCCTTGCGCCCCATAACCGAGCGTAAACCGAAAGTGTTCGAGGGTACAGTAAAAGGTGCACCGGCAAGAATTCACTTTTGTGATTCAGTTCAGAACGAAAGAGAACGGATCGATTCAATAATTGATAATCTTGCAGCTGATGGGTATCGAGATGTTGTTCTTTTGACATGCAAAACAGAAGCGACGAGTATCTTGAGCGACTCCGTTAATAACGGAAGATATCGCAACAAATATTTGTTCACTACATGTCGGAAGTTCAAGGGGCTTGAAGCCGATGTCGTAATTTTGCTTGATGTTGATAAGGCAACTTTTGAACAAGAAAATGTTCTGATTTTCTATGTCGGTACTTCACGTGCTCGTATCAAACTTGAAATCACCGCTATATTAAGTGACGATGATTGCAAAGAAATTCTCACATCGGTTCTGAATTATCAAGGAAAAATCCGAAGAGCAAAAAAAGATTTTGCCGGTGCCCTCAATGCCATCGGATGTTTGGAAACTTGATGAATAAATAAGCCGTGGTTATTCCCATGTAAAATAATAGTTCACAAATTATTTGAGAAACCGTTGTCAATTCACTTCTGCTGATTGTGATTCGCTTTTACTCTTCTGAAGAAATGAACCCGACCGACAGACATATTTAAAAAAGAAGCACTTACCTTAGGCTTTTGCAGATTAAGGTAAGCGCTTCTTTTGATTAAGCAGGTGATATGATTTTCCGTCACGCTATCACTCAGCAAGTTACAGGCAAGTTAAAAGCAGCAAGCTTTTCTTTTTGGCAGTTCGCTTTTTGTCGTTGATACGATGATCTTTTGAAATCGTTTCGAAGGCCACAGTCATTCCTCTGATTTAAGCAAGTTGCCGGCAAGTTAAATCAAGCCCAAATAGGAATATACTTCATATAGCGAGGTGCTGTTGACGAATCAAGGGGTTTAATAAGTTTCATTGAAACGGCTTCTTTGATAAGTCTTGAAATGCTTCCCGCCGAGGAATTTTTTAACCCGAATCGCTCTCTTAAGGAACTGTTTGTAAGCTGCTCTCCCTCAACTTGTCGAATACAAGCATGAAGGTAGCACGCCCAAAGCTTATCCTCCATAGATATTGCTGAAAACGGGATTTCCGAGAATAACACCACGCGTGTGCTATCCTCGTACAGTTCAATTTTCGGAGCCGGCAACTGTGCGAATTCGCAGCTGCTGACAATTTTATCCCACCCGGAACCCAATTCCTCGCACATTCTCAAACGACGCATCAAAGAAGCCAGCTTTTCATTTCTTGATTTCGGGGGATTATCAATAATACGCCTTACATCAACAAGTGGTGTTCCCGAATTCGTAATCTCTATTCTTTTTTCAAAAATTTCGATAACAGGGCCTGTACCAGAAATTGAGAAATCCTGATGAATTAACGCATTGGCAACCGCCTCACGAATTGCTAAGATAGGATATGCAGATCTGTTTTCTCTCAGTGCGCCTACAATGGGTTCCTGCGTTGGAATTAAAGCTTCAACAAATTTCATTAAGCCCTCAAACCCAACTGCATATCCCTTGTTACCGATATTTTCCTTAAGCATCGAAAGCCGGTTGTTTCCCTCATACTGAACTATCCGAACGGCTTTTCTTGATAGTCTTGGGAACTCTGACAAGTGTTTTGCAAAAAGAATTGCGCCAAGATTTGTTATGGCATAAAGACCGTTGTCCTGCCTTACAACAATTTCATCTTGCTGCATATAGTGTGCTACGCCCGCAAAATCTGTCGGCTGAATGATTCCGCAGTTATCGAAATAGACAGAGTAGTCCAACATTCGCAGGGCATCTTCCAACCTTAAATCTTGCTTTGCATAGCGTTCTTCAAATCGAGAGTTTCGAATTTTGTCCCACAATTGAGCTTGCATTGCAGGATATTCACTCAATCGTTTTGTATAACTTCCAACGCGAATATAGTCAACTTTATCAAACATTACTGTTTGATTTGTTGCTTTATAGATAATCAATACACCTACACGCTTTTCCTCTGCCATTTGAACCGTGTGAAATTCAAAATCGGCATTCTTGCTCAAAAGAGAACGAAGCCAGTTTTCCAACTCCTGATTTCCTTTTTTCAGGGTCTGGAGGTCATAATCTGTTCCAACAATTTCGTGTGTTTCGTCATCAATTCCCCAAAGCATATAGGCGCAACTTTTTTCGTAAAGAGAAGCACTGTTGGCAAGGGCGCTTATATCCTTACCAATCATGTCCGGAGTATAATTATTGTGTTTAAACTCCAACCACTGTGTTTCTGTTGGAAGTTTGCGCAGTTCATTTACCAGTTTATCAAGATTTTCCATTGCCTAAACACTCCACAATTTCAGCTGAATATTGCTTTTTATAATTATAGCACAAAAAACCGGTAACCCCAAGAAAAATTTGGCGCTTTACAGTACATTCCCCTTTTCTCGTTAATGTTGGCTGCCGTATGCGCATACATGGTTGTAATGCGTGTTCTCTGCGACCCGTAATTCAGCTTTTTCCGGTTGCTTTGCCCTTTGCACCTTATCCTGCACCATCTCGCAGTCCATCTCAATGTCAGCACAGGTGGTAATCTTCCGCCGCAGCTCTCTGATACGGGCTGTGAGCGCCTGTATTTGCTCCGAATAATCGGCAGGGGTAGTTTTACTCTTCCCGCGATAGAGCGCCCTGCGCTGCGTCGTAAGGCTGTCGTATTCGGCTTGCAGATTTTCTTTGTAAGTCAGCAGTTCATCAAGCGTTGTGATTTGCCGTTCCCACAAAAGATCGCATTGCCGCCGGTAGCGATTGTACTTCAAGAAATCATCGCGCAGCAGGTAATAGCACCGCTTGCCGACTTTGCCTTTATATGCTTTTCTCAGCAATGCACAGTAGCGATAATAGCAAGCCATAAACCCGGTAATTTTGCGGCAACCGCGGTTCCATCTGCCGCGATACCGTGCGCGGCGGCGAACAGGCTTAGGCTGCTCTTTCGGCTGCCGGCGTGGTGGCTCAGGTGCTGTTTGCTGCTTATATTCCAGCTGCATTTCAGGCGGAAGTGTTTGCAGTTCCCGGAAGTACCTCCGCAGCGAATCTTCGCTGAAGTGGGGGCTGATTTTGTCCAACCGGATATTCTTCTGCGCTTCTTTGCGGCGCACGGTCATATGCGCAGCTTTGGGTCCGTATTTCACCGCATATCCCATTTTCTGCAGCTCCGCAATAAATCCGGCAAAGCTGTCTGCAGTGGTCATTGCCACTTCCACATCCGCCTTTACCATGCGCGCAGCGTGGGCGAGCCTTCTTTTTCGTGTTTCCACTCGCCGTAGGATTTCCCGTGTCCGTCTGTTTCCACAACAGATAGTCGATTTTCGCGGCACAGTTCATCGGAAACAGCTCGGATACCCTTGTAGTAAGTAGTAAAATCGTTGCGGAACATCCGTCCGTCCATAAAAGAAACCGAATTTACGACAATATGGTTGTGCAGATGTCCTTTGTCCAGATGGGTACTGACGGTGCACTCAAAACGGTCCTCCAGAAACCTCCGGGCAAATTCGCAGCCGATTTCGTGTACCTGATCGGGTGTTGCCTCACTGGGCTTAAAACTCTGAATAATATGGTAGCCCACATTGCCGCTGTCCAACGGCTTGCCCCAACGCCGCTTTGTTGCCTGCATAAGATAATAGGCGTTTTGCGGGTCGCAGTTAAAGCCGGAAACATAGAGCTGGTGCTCGGTTTTATCGCCGTTCTGCGTGTAGTTTATCAGCCGCTGCATATCTGCGGTGTTCAGATACTCCGTCTTTTGCGGATTGGCGGCGTAATCCAAGCAGCCTTTCAACTGCCCGCGCACCGGCAAAATCTTTGTGATTGCCATTACTGCCCCTCCCGCACAAGTTGCCAGACGCGCTGCATCAGGCGGTTTGCTTCGGCAAGCTGAGCGTTCTCGATCTTGCCGGTGCTGTTAGCCAACCGCGTCAGCTGGTTCAAATTGTTTCCGATTGCCGCCACCTGCGCCGCCAAGGCTTTGTAACTGTCCGGCGGGCGTTCGCGCAGCGCACAACCGCTTACCAGCGCACGGAGAAATGGCTCCATTTTCATGCTGGCGGCATCGCATTTGCTTTTCAGTTGGATGTATTCCTTTTCGGTAAATCGCACCGTTACTTGCTTTTGACGTTTTAACATTTGCTTTCTCCTATCGGGGTCTTAGGGGCTTGCCCCTAACAAGTGGTCGTTATGCTGTCATGACAGCATAATGCCGTGCTTGCCGCACTGTCCGGAAGGTGGGTTATTCCCCCGGAAATTTCGGCGCTTCGGCACCGTCTTTTTCTGCGTAAATCAGCTCGGCACACACAATTTCTTCGGCCTGTGCTTGCAAGCCTTGCATAGCTGCCGCCCATTTCAGCGGGTCGCGGCACTTCATTGCCTCGTTGATGGCCGCCTGTTCCGCCAGCGCCTGTGTCAGATCCTCGACTTGGCGGTGAGCCTCGCGGTCGATGTCCGCAAGATGTTGCGCCAGTGTTCCGTCCAACAACATTTGGTCACGCTCCATTGGTCGATGCTCATCGAGGTATCGCGTCCGCATCATGCCATACTTTCCGACGGTCCCCGCAGCGGCAGCATTGCTTTTCAGTTTGGGAATTAGATAGCCGTTTACATTCACATATTCTGTTTTCATCGTGCAGTTCCTTTCGTTCTTGTGAGCCTGCTGAAAAGGAGAGTCGGCTCGGTGCGCAGCAGCCCGTCGGTGTAACCCTTCTCTTTTTTCAGATGGCTTATTTTATAGTCTTTGCTATAGTAATTACTAAGAGTATTTAATTATAGTAATTATAATACTGCCTACATTACCGCTGCTGCGCTTACCACAGGTGTGGTTACCACCGGTGCGGTTTTGTGGGTAGTGGTCACACCGGTGGGTACATTTTGTAGGGTATGGTTGGTTCTGGTTAAATTTGTGCTGCTGACCTTGCCCTGTGCATCGTAATAAATCAGATATACACCGTTCCAACCGTTATTGGAATCGCGCAGTTCGTATTCATAGCAGAATCGTCCGTGCTTGGCCGGACGAACATGAGCGACCAGATAGCCGTTGTTTTTCAGCATATCCCACGCACGGTTAAAGGCACGTTCGCCCTCGGTGCAGTGGTTCATCAGCCATTGCTTTGTCAGCGGTACTGCGGTATAATCAATGCGGGTGGAAATCAACGCATACAAGCCTTTGGCGCTCATAGAAAGCCTGTCATTGAACAGCGCCTCATTTTGCACAACAGAATATCCGCGCGCTCTGCGGATAAAGGCGCCGCTTTCAGCGGCCGGATTTGTGTTTTTCATCGGAAAATCCTCCTGAAAAAGAAAAAAGATTTGGACTGAAATATAGCCAAATCTTCAATCTTTGTATAATTTTTTGAATTTTCCTGTTTTGCGCCAAAAAGTGTTGCCCAAAAAATGAGTGTTGCCCAAATGTTGCCCAAACAGCCACGGGCAACATTTAAGACGATATAATTCGAAGTATCAAAAACAAGTATAAAAGAAGAAAATAAACGGTGTAACGCAAAGCAAAATAAAGAGAAATAAGGGCAAATCCATGTTATACCTGACTCGAAATCAAGCAGGCATTTTGGAAGCTGTCACTGATTTTCTAACGACTCATCGTCAAAAAACCACTGTTTTCTACAATTAAATATTTGCTGTTCTCTCCTACTTTTCTCTCCTTTTTCCGGAGAAGATTTTGGGGGATTACTATAAGGAGCATTACCCAAGAGGGCGAAGGGGTCGCACTCGAAATGCGATAGGGCGTTTGTAGCGCCGCCAGAGTTCAAATCTCTGATGCTCCGCCAATCAACGGTACAGCGTGCTTTTTTTGAGCGCTCTGTACCGCTTTTTTATGCAAAAAGCAGAATTTTTGAGTTTGACAATTTCATAACAGGAGAGAAAACGCCCTGTTCTGGAGAGAAATCACACTTTTTTAAGTGTCATTTTCCGGATTTGAACCCATTCCAAGCCCGTTCAGCATTGCTTCTGCTGAAGAAACCTTGGAAGCGTAGTCCAAATGCGAATAAATATTCGCGGTGGTAGAGAAATCGCTGTGTCCCAGCCACTCCTGAATCATCTTCATCGGGACACCGTTTGCCAAAAGCAAACTGGCGCAAGAATGCCCTTACGGTATAATTACGACAAACCGTAAAAGCCCCGTATATCAAGGGTTTTCGGTTATCTGGCAAGGTTTTTCATCCTTTTCCAAACCGAAAAATCGAGCCGCGAAGTAGTTATATCGTAGGGGGGGGATAGTATGGACGCAGCGGACGCAGAAGCGGTTATACTTCCGGCGTCCGCTGTCCCCGATGAAGAACGACCACTCCTGCCGCCATTTCTGACTTCTGCTCACAGCTCAATCTCACCTTTGTGCTTTTGGGTACCGGCTTCGTGTGCGTAATAATAAGAGGAGAGATAACAGGTTAAGCGCAGAATTTCAAAATGCCGAAAGCAGCGCCGATCAGCCCCAGCGGGACCAGCAGCAATAGGCCGCCCGCCACAAATAGGCAGACCAGCAGCACTGGCAGCGCTACCGCAAACAGCAGCGCGGCAATCACTTTGGCTGCGCACCAGGTCAGGTGCAGTGCCAGCCCGATGGAATGGAAAAACAGCCAGCCAAACAAAAACAATACAAACATGGTAAACAGCACGGTGCTACCTCCTTTTTATCACACACATCGGCAGGCGTTTTGCCTGCTTATTGAATATAACGAGCGGAAAATGCGGATTTGAGCAGACAAATAAAATGTTTTTGAAAAATTTAAGAGGCGAAACTATGAATTTTGATACCTCGCCCCAAGCCTTGACTATTTGCGGCGAGTGGAATAAAATTTTTGAAGATACCCGGCACAAGCGGCAGGCCGCGCCGGACTGCCTGTTTGCCCGCGCGTACCCTGCGCGGCCTGGGGGAGCAGCCCGCCGTGCAGGAAATGTACCCGCAGAAGGTTAAGGCAATACCGCACAATTCCCGCCTAACGGCTCAAGCACCGCTCCGGCGGCTGCG
>OJQM01000375.1_pt1 | contig 26304 bp, 19 predicted proteins | sample 1598751 | NCBI WGS metagenome assembly OJQM01 (sample SAMN03922455, study PRJEB24848) | human gut metagenome | isolation source: stool sample | host: Homo sapiens | place: Germany | collected 2009-11 | reverse complement strand
CTTTTTGCAAAGTCTTGAATTTATCTTTAGATTCCCTGATGAATCTCGATCTGCCTGAAGATGAGCAAGCCGCCAACGATATGCGGCAGCTTTACCTTTCGTGCCCTCCGGCTGCCAGAAAAGTGCTGTTAAACTCGACCCGTGCGTTGACTGATGAGCTAAAAGAGATGGTGCAGACGGCTGGGGTTGACCCAGATGAACATTTAGAGAATAAGTAAGCCGGTGGAGGAATAAAAACCTCCACCGGCTCTCTTTTTGCCGCTATGCGGCGGTCAGGTTATTGGGCCGTATCCAGCAACCGCGCCAGCTTCTTCAGTCCGCGCCGGATGCTCTCCCACACGCGGCGGCGGTCAGCACCCTCGATCCGGGCGATCTCGGCCACCGTCATGCCGAGGTAAAACCGGGCGTAGATACGCCGGGCCTGGACGGCGGTCAGCTGCATCAGCGCGGCGTACACTTCCTCCCGCAGCTGCTTCTGCTCCAGGATTTCCTCCGGGGTGAGCGGCCGGTTGAGGGCATCGTTTTCAATGCCATCCTCCCGGTTCAGAGAGTAGTGGGCCTTGTGCCGGAACTTCCGGCGTTCGTAGGCGGCATCGTCCTGCTCCTGGCCCCGGATCGCGGCCACGACTTCCTCGGCCACGTCCACAAAGACATCGGTTTTATACACATCGGGATACAGTTCCCGAAGATTGATCTTCTGCATTATGTACCTCCATTTCGATTCACGGGTTGACGGGTGAACCGAAACGAAGGCGGCGGGCGACACCTTTCGGGGAAATTCCCGAAAAAACGACAAGCAAAAGCGCCAGCATCCGAAGAACGGCGGCTGGCGCTGCTAAAAAAGGACTTATGACGCTTATGGACCAGCCACGATAGTGCCTGTTCATAAGCGGATGGAGGCCGATTGACGGTCAGGCTTTTTTTGACAGGTAAATTCCTGCCGAATTATGTCGAAGCAGTCTTTGCTTCACGGCGGCTCCCTCCTAAAGCCGCCGTCACCATTGAAACAGGGTCGTCACTCTTTGGGCATAAGGAACGGCGGCCTTGATTTTGTCAAAGCCGCCGTAAGTGTGTTTAGGGCATGGCGATTGCCTGCTGAACGACGGCTTTTTTTCTTTTGCCGTCGTCCGGCAGATAGATTGCATATATCTATCAGTTATGATTGGTCTTGCAAGATGCTTTGTGCCTCATCCTCGCTTATGTAGCCGTATTGAACCATTCTCTGTACGACATACTCTTGACGCTGTTCCGCCAGCTCTGGGTTGGCTGTCAGCGAATAAACTGAGGGCGCATTGGGAATCCCCGCCAAGAGAGTACATTCATAATCCGTCATATCAATGGGGGCTTTCCCAAAATATCCTTGGCTTGCATCGTAAATACAGTAGTAGCCGTCTCCAAAATAAATAGAATTGACATACAGCTCTAAAATCTCATCTTTTGTATAGGTATTTTCCAAGCGGAACGCCATAAACATCTCAGCGATCTTGCGGATAAAACTTTTTTCCTGCGTAAAATACAGGTTTTTGGCAAGTTGCTGTGTTATGGTGCTGCCGCCCTCACGCAGGCTCCAAGAGGTCAGATTGTTCCAGGCAGCTCGTCCTATGGCAATCAGGTCAATTCCAAAATGCTGTTCAAAACGGTGATCTTCCACTGCCACAACGGCGTCCAAATAAATCTCTGGGATTTCAGCAAGGGTCGTATAATCGGGATCAGCTTGAATCTCGGCAACTTTTTCCTCAAGAGGTTGCTCGGCAAGTGCACCACGGTACATTTTATAACCAAATCCGCCCAAAACACCGCCAACAACGAGCATCGTAAGCATCGCCAGCGCGAAGGAACGAATTAGGAACTTTCTTATTCTTTTCATGCTGCACCTGCCTTTCCGTTTGAAGTAGCGCCTATATAGGCTCCCGTTTACGAATTGCCGCCGTATTGTTCCTGCACGGCGGCGGGCATTTCATCAAATTGCACTTCTGCCCAGGTAACGACACCACGGAAAGGGGCTACCTTCAGGCATAAGTAGGCATCGTCAGTGAGAATCCGGCTCGTTTCAAAGTTCAGTTCTTTTTCGGCCCCGGTTTCATCGTAGGCGCTTAATGTGTAGCGATAATTCATCGCTCCGTGTGGTGCGATCTCGGTTACACAGTCGTTGTCAATTTGCGTGTAGTAATCGGCGCTTTTCTGCGTGGCAAGAAAAGCAACCGCGATAAACGCTACTACCAGGATAGCTATAACAGCAATGATGATTGTTTTTTTCTTTGCGCTCATAATGTGTACTCCTTACTCAATTTCGATGGATACGGTTCCTTCTGCCTGGTCGCCCCACACACCGATATAAGTGCTTGTGCCATCTACTTCTATTGTGCCATCGTACTCACCGCTCTCCGAGAGAAGAATCGTCGGATCATCTGCTCCTGAGCGAAGAAAAACCGCTGCCTCGCCGTTTTCAAGCGAAAGAGAACAGGTGATGTGGATCGTACTACCCGCTTCGCGCTCCAGGGTAGTACCACCAAACAAAATCTCTGTACCTGTCAAATTGGAATACGTTGCTTCATAGGACCCCGTGTAATCATCTGCACCGTTCTCCTTGTGGCCTTGCAGTTTACTTTGGGGCGTCAGCGCAGCAGTCCCCGCATCATCAACAAGTTTCCCAAAGGCTTCCAAGATGCTGTCTTTTGCCTGACCGTCGTCAGCTTCGGATAAATCACCAAGAGCCTGATCAGCTCCATCCGCCAATCCGTTCAGTACAATATCCGTGCCATCCGTCAATCCATTCAACACGGCATCCGTACCGTCTGCCAACGACTGCATGACCGTTGAGCATCCAGACAGGCTGACGACACAAAGAAGCGCGCAAAGAAAAACGCAGATTTTACCTTTATAGTTTGATTTTCGCATGAACTCTCTCCTTTCGTCAGGCGCGACGCCTGCCGCGACCCTTTTTGACTTTTTTCTTTTTCGTATTGCCCGCTTTTTTGCTGGGGCGGGAAAGCAGTAAAATCGCCATCGTCAGAACCAGCACCGCCGCTATGCCTGCTACTGCCAACAAAACGCTGGGAGCCTGCGTAGCGCCATTGTATTCCTGCATATCAAAACCGGCGAGGATCAATGCCGCCGAAAACGGATAAGCAGAGAGCAGGAAGCCGCTCTTGAAGAACAAGATGCAATACCCCAGGAAGAATGTCAGAAGCGACCCACCCAGGTAGGCTCCCCGCATCTGTCCAAAAATCAGGATCATCGGCATACAGACCAGGCTGGTATTGAAAGCGGCCGCGACCACCTGCGCGCCCTGCCGTAGCAGAACATCAGCAGAGAATCCATCCAGACCGGCGAGTGTGCCCGTCAGAACCGTTATGGCTACACTATAAATTCCAAACAGAATCGACAGGAAAATCGTGACGATTAGTTTCCCGCCCAGCAGCTTCGGGTAGGATACCGGCACGGTCAACAGATTTTTCATGGTGTCATTTGTGTTCTCACGGTCAATCAGCCAGCCGCCGATCATCACAAGCGAGATCGGCAGGAAAATCTGCGTGTTTCCCCAAATGACATTGGCAAACAGTTTGACAAAATCAAAGTTCTGGTCCCGCATTTCCGGGTTGATAATCAGCTGGGTGCCATATTGCACGACAGGACACAGTGCCAGAGCCACAATACCAACCAGCAGGATCTGGCAGCGTCGCAGCTTGCGCCATTCCCCTTTTAGAATACTCCACATGACTTTACACCTCCTTAACAGCTCTGGCGCTTATAGACCAGTGCGATCAATGTCAGGAATACTGCCGACTCCAGGATAACGACCAGGAACGCTTGGGGCGTTGTCACAAAGTAAGGACTGATCCGCTCCATCAATTCCGTCATCTGTGCGCCGGATGTGTCCAGATACTGAAAGAACCAGCGGAAGGTCAGCGGTCCGGGTAACAGCGTACCTGGATTGAACCCAAACGGCTGCATGATGAAATAGTCGTTGGTGCCAAAAATATAATTGACCGCCGTGTAGAAGAACGTGATAATTACGGAGATAATGTAACTGCGGTTCAAAAGCACCACCAGGAGGACACAGGGCAGCGCCCCGGCCCACATCATGATCCCTTGTCCGATGCCTACAAAAAACAGTTCCCAAAAGCCGACCGGCTCCAGCCCGGAGGCCAGCACAATCGCCAGATTGACCAGGCCGCCGACAGCCATAAACGCAATGGAAAACAGAAATAGCAGCGTCATCTTTGCCAGGGCCAGCGCGGGTTTGCTCACAGGAACGGTCATGAGATTCTTTAAGGTGTCGTTATCCTGTTCTTCAAAGAGCAGATTCGATGCCAGCACTACTACGGCAGGCATCAGGAGCAGATAGGCGCTCAACTGAAACAGAGTAGACATCAGGCGGTCCACCGCTTCCGCGCCACTTGAAAATTCCTGCATCTCCGGCAGAAACAGCGCACACCCCAGGGGAATCAAAGCCGAAATGGCCGCAGCCGCAAAGAACAGGGGCTTTCGTTTCAGCTTGGCAAACTCACAGCGCAAAAGTTTAAGCAATGCCCTCACCCCCTGTAACCTGCTTGAAGTAATCTTCCAGGGTGTCCTCATAGAGATGGGCGTCGGACACAGACAGCCCTGCGTCTACAAACAGCCGGACCGCCGCGCCAGTGTCCAACCGAAGGTCTCGGACCGTCAGCTCATTGGCACTATCCACCTGGACATTCTGAATGCCAAGTTTGCTCTGAAGCAAGTTAGCAGCCAGCGCCGCATTGGAAACAGTAAAGCGGAAATATTTCCCGTTCTTTGCTTCCAGCTCCTTAAGGCTTTCTTCTTCCAGCAATACGCCGTGGTCAATGATTCCGATGTCATCGGCAAGCAGGGAGATCTCCGACAGGATATGGCTGGAGATCAAGATGGTTTTCCCGGTGGCGTCGCACAGTTCCCGGATGAAACCGCGCACCTCTGCAATACCGATAGGGTCAAGGCCATTGATCGGCTCATCCAAAATCAGCAGTTCCGGGTTGTGCATGACAGCCAGTGCGATGGCAAGACGCTGCTTCATGCCCAGCGAATACTGGGAAAACAGCTTTTTGTCCCGGTACGGAAGGTTGACAACCTCCAACGCGCCTTTGATGTATTTGGGGCTTTTGAGTCCCCGCAAATCGGCAAAAATCCGAAGATTTTCTGTTCCCGTCAGGTTCGGATAAAACCCAGGCGACTCGATCAGAGAACCAATACGAGGCAGGATGTTTTTTTCGTTGCCGCGAAGCGGTTTGCCGAAAATCTTCACATCGCCGGAAGATGGAGCGGTAAGACCCAGCAACATCCGCATGGTGGTGGTTTTCCCGGCTCCGTTACGGCCCAGCAGGCCGTAGATACGCCCTTTTCTCACATGGATGGACAGATTGGATACACTGTTCTGTTCCCCGTATGTTTTGGTAAGGCCACGGGTTTCGATAACATAATCGCTCATGTGCGAATACCTCCTTTTCGTGATGATTTAAGCATACCATCCCAACCTTGAGATAACGCTGAGCCAACCTTGAATTATCTCTGAGATTTTAGACACAGAATAGGCATCCGACTTCCTTTGCGTTATAATGTAAATAAAGATAGGTGGTGAAATTTGCTTATGACAAATCACAAAATACTGCTGGTTGATGATGACCGTGATGTATTGGAGATGCTGCTCTCAATCTTCCGGCGGGCTGGATATACAAATCTAATAACCGCCGCATCTGGCGCTGAGGCATTACGGATATGGCAGAGAGAGCAGCCAAGTATGATCGTGTTGGATGTGATGATGCCGGACATGGATGGCTTCTCAGTTTTGAAAGAAATACGGCGCACAAGCCGGGTTCCCGTTCTGATGCTGACCGCTCGTGGTGAAGCGGAGGATCGCATCGAGGGGTTAGAGATCGGCGCAGACGACTATCTCGCCAAGCCCTTCTTACCCAAAGAATTACTGCTCAGGGTCGGCGCAATCTTAAACCGCGCTTACCCAAAGCAAAATGAAATGGTGGAACTTGCCGGAGCCACCGTGGATATGGCTAACGCAGAAGTTTGGAAAAACGGAGAGAAACAAACATTGACTGCCAAAGAGATGCAGCTTTTTGAAAAACTGTATCAAAACGCAGGGCGGATCGTTACCACGGGTATCCTGTGCGAGACGATATGCGGGGAATTTTGGCAAGGGTATGAAAGCACCCTTTCCACCCATATCCGACACTTACGGGAGAAAATCGAGGAAAACCCGTCGAAGCCTGTTTCCCTTGTCACGGTTAAAGGGCTTGGCTATCGCCTTAATCTCAAGGAGGTGTCGCCATGAACGCCGTGCAGCGATTTTTCCGCCGCTATATTCTTTCCACGGTCGGGATCGTACTTTTATTTTTTGCCGTCAACATCGCTTTGCTCTTTGTAATCATCATTGCAGGGGGCATGAGTGGGGCTGATACCTCTTTTTCCGTCCGTGATTTCTCGGACCATGTAGTGCTGCAGGATGGGAAATGGGTCGCAGATGATACTGCCCTTTCCATGCTGCAAGAACAATCTGCCTGGGCAATGCTCCTAAATGAAGATGGCGATGTCATCTGGCAGCAGAGCCTGCCAGAAAAGCTGCCGCGTTCTTATACCAGTACAGAGGTGGCTTCTTTCAGCCGTTGGTATCTGGAGGACTATCCAGTTAAAATATGGACGCGTGCAGATGGCAAGCTCATGGTTGTAGGCTATCAGCCCGGAACGCTGGTAAAATATTATTTTTCTCTGGAATGGCCCTACATGGGGGTTTTACTTGGTGGAATTGCAGCGGTTTTTATCATCAATCTGTTGCTCATTATTTTCCTGATTTTGCGAAATACGCGGAAAGTCGAAAAAGCGATGACGCCCATTCTGCAAGGCATTCAAAATTTAAGTCACGGAAAAGCTTTGCATCTGGAAGAACAAGGGGAGCTGGCTGAGATCAACGCCGGACTGAACCGGGCCGCAGGTTATATGAAGAAGAAGGACAACACAAGAGCGGAGTGGATTCGCGGCGTATCTCACGACATCCGCACACCGCTTTCGATGGTGCTTGGGTATGCCAGCGAGCTGGAAGATGACTGCGACCTTCCACCGAACGCAAGAAAGCAAGCAGGAATTATTCGCCGGGAAAGCGAAAAGATGAAACGGCTGATCGATGATTTGAACCTGACTACCAAGCTGGAATATGCGCTCCAGCCCGTTCACTTCAAAGATGTTGATTGGGTAGAGACCAGCCGCCAGGCTGTCAGTGAAGTGCTGAATAGCGGTCTGGACAGTCGATATGAAATCGTATTTGCCGAGATGCAGCCAGGACGCTCGATCCACCTTTTGGGGGACGATGGACTGCTGCGGCGTATGCTGGACAATTTGATCCGCAACAGCATCACCCACAACCCGCATGGGTGCAGAATTTCCGTTTCTGTCGGAGAAGAAAACGGGCGTTGCCTTTGCACAGTTTCTGACGATGGCATAGGGATCGAGCCGGAACGTCTGAAAGTATTAAATCGCGGAGACGACATTACCAGTACCCAAGGCAGCGATGAAAAAAACGAGCATGGTCTTGGCTTAAAGCTGGTGATGCAGATCGTAAAAGCTCATCGCGGAACCGTTTCTTTTTCCGGCAGCACCCCACATGGGTTGGAAGTCAGAATCTCTCTGCCGACCCAGCCACTTATTTCATAAATCTCGGCAATATCGAACAAAACCCCGAAAGGAAAACAGATGAGCCAATATCTTGAAGCACTGCGGCAGGCGATGGTCATTTACCCGATGATCGTCGTCCTGTTTACGGTGCCATACATCGCATGGAGTTATCATAAATATGGATCGGTCCTCAGTTTACGGGTTCTGATCGTGTACAGCTTTCTTCTGTACCTTCTCTGCGTCTATTGCCTTGTCATTCTACCGCTGCCTACGCCGGAAAAGGCCGCCACTCTGCATGGGCATAAGGCGCAGCTTATCCCGTTTTCTTTTCTTGCCGATATAGTCAAGCAAGCAGAAATCCAACCTGGACAGCCTGCCAGCTGGCTTCACATTTTCACAGGCAGCGCCTTCTGGACAACCATTTTCAATCTATTTATGACGATGCCGTTTGGCGTCTATCTGAGATACTACTTTTGTTATCACTGGCGCAAAACATTACGGTTGTCCTTTTTATTATCTTTGTTTTTCGAGCTGACCCAGCTCAGCGGTCTGTATTTTGTCTATCCGGGCAGCTACCGCCTGTTTGATGTGGATGACCTGATCGTTAACACAGAGGGCAGCATGATTGGATTCGCTTTGGCCGGACCGGTGAGCCGTCTGCTGCCCACCCGGCAAGAGTTGGATACCGTCAGTTTCCAACGGGGTGCTTCCATATCCTTTACGCGGCGCGTTTTTGCCTTTCTGGCCGACATGGCTTGCCTGATCTTTGCATCGTGCATCCTGGCCGTGTTCGTAGTCCCGTTTGGAATTACCCTTTCCATTCAATGGCTGCCAGTTCTATTTCTTCTGTACTTTGGGCTGCTTCCTGCTTTTTGTCACGGGCAGACCCCAGGTAAGCGGCTGACACGAATGAAAATTGTGCAAGCGAACAGCGACACAGCGCATTGGTATCAATATTTTCTTCGGTATGGCCTGCTGATAACTGGTCTGGTCGGGGTTCCATACTGGTTGAACCGGCTGCTGTTTATTCTGATGAATGTATTGCACCTTGACAGCTTGGCGTCTCTTGTACTTCACGGATTGCTGGTCGGCGGGTATTTGTTCTGGCTGTTCTTTGCCGGAATTCGCATGGCCCTGCATAAACCCTTGTTCTACGAGCGATGGTCGAGGACAAAGTTAATAAGTACAGTAAAACGCACATAAAATCAGACTTTGTAATATTGCAAGATAAGGACGGGAGTGACTGGCAAGCGATGCCTGTGGCTATCCAGATAGCCCCACGCGCTTGTTGAGGGAAGTCCCCCAAGCCCCCTTTGAACACAGATTTTCAATCTGTGGCTGCGCGTTCTGGCGAACGCTTTTGACCACGACCAGCTCACCGCTGGCCGTGGTCTTTTTCTTTCTGTTGCGGCTCGGTCGGCTCCATCGCCAGGACCCGATCCACATTGTTCTTGACGGTCAGCAGTTCCCGCATGGCGGCGCGGGCCTGCCGGTACTCTCCGTAAGCCGTTTTCTTGTCCGCCAGCAGCTGGGCATACTCGGTCTGAAGCTCCTTGATGGTGGGCAGCTTTTTCATGTTCAGCTCATTAAAGGCTTCCTTGGCCGCCTGGTGCAGCCGGATCTCATCCTCATGCTCCGCGTAAAATTTCCGGGAGTATCCGGCCTTTCGGTAGGCCACATAGGTCTCGCGGGTCTTAGCATAGTTGATGATGTGGGTGCGCAGCACGGCGATCTCAGCCATGCGCTTCTCGGCGGCCTTGATCTTGCCGGACAGCGCATTGTATCGGGCTGTTGCCTCTGCCGTTTTTGTTTCCAAGTCGGCGTAGTCCAGCAGCCCGTGTTCGGACAAGTAGTTGAGGGTCTGGGCCATCTGTTTGAGGTTGAACACCTTGGCCCAGCGGGCGTATCCGGCACCTTTCCCGGCCTGGAGTTTTTCCTGGATGTCCACCAACAAATTGACCTTGGGCGGAGCAGCCTGCACAGCCGTTAGCTTTCGAGGAGTATGCTCCTTTTGGCCTGAAAGAACCGCCAGCAGATCATCCAGCGTGTAGCCGTCACCCAGCCGGTCGAAGCGGACGTTGTTGCCCCAACCCTCCGCGCTGACGGATATGGTTTTCCCGCGCCAGTGAACGGTAAAGCCTTCCTGCTCCAACAGATGCAGCAGTTCCTCCAGGCTGGCCGGTTTCTGTGCCAGTGCCCGGTCGATAGACTGGCGCAGCTGCTCCTTGTGGGAGGGCTTGGCCGTGTCGCCCAGCCACTTGTTGTAGCTCTGGCCGCGCCGCTTGGGGGCCTCCACGATGGAGTAGCCGTTCTCGATGCAGATGGTGTCGCTCAGGCGGTGAACAGCGCGGGTGCTGCCCCAAAAGTTGCGGAACTTACGGTCACACTCCAGCGTGGTGGAGTTCCATATAATATGGTTGTGGACGTGGGCTTTGTCAATGTGAGTACAGACGATGAAAGCGTGTTTGCCCTTTGTGAAGCGCCGGGCCAGCTCCACGCCCAAGCGGTTGGCTTCTTCCGGTGTGATCTCGCCCGGAACGAAGGATTGCCGCAGGTGGTAAGCGATCACATCGTCCGCACCGCGCACCCGGCCGGTGCGGGCGGCGTAGGTCTGCTTATCAAGAAGGAACTGGGCATCGGCCACGCGGCTGTCGCATTGGTAGCTGGTGATGAGCCTGCCGTGGTCGGTCTTATCGGGATTTTTTACATAGTCGATGATGTCGCTGATCGCCTTGCCGACCGTGCGGCCCTTGCCAGCGTGCAGCGGCATGATGCGGGTGGTGGCCATAATGATTTTCCCTCCTTTTTAACAGACACTGTCTGTTGAATTGATTTGACTGATCAAAGGCGATGCCGAATCGCAGCTTAATTCGCCAGACACTGTCTGGCATTTTCCAGAATCACAGAGAACCATTTCAGAATTATATACCCACGCAGAATGGGTTTGATAATGCGTGAAAAATCCCGTATAATAAGAACGTATAAATCCACATCGAAAGGGGGGCTGTTGCTCCTATGACAGAAGCTGAACTTCTGAAGCTGATCGAGGACGGCGAGAACATCCAGGTGGAGTTTAAGAAATCCACCCATGAGATCACGAAGGACGTGTACGACACCGTTTGCGCCTTTTCCAACCGGGACGGCGGGACCATCCTTTTGGGCGTCAAAGACAACGGGGAAATTTGGGGGGTAGCCCCGGATGCGGTGGACCGCATGAAGAAGGATTTTGTAACCTCCATCAACAACGGGCAGAAAATCAACCCGCCTCTTTATTTACAGCCGGAAGTCTGCATCGTGGAGGGACGTACTCTGCTGGTCATTCGGGTGCCGTCCGGCAGCCAGGTCTGCCGCCACCACGGCCGCATTTTTGACCGCAATCACGAAGCGGATATTGATATAACCGACAATTCCGACCTGGTGTATCAGCTGTACGCCCGGAAAAGCGGCAGCTATTTTGTAAACAAAGTGACCCGCTTCCAGATGGACGACCTGCGCCCTGACCTGATGGAGCGCGCCAGAGCCATGACCACCAGCCGCACGGCCAACCATCCGTGGAAGTCCATGTCAGACGAAGAACTGCTGCGCAGCGCCGGTCTGATCTTAAAAGACCCCGAAAGGCAGCTCGAAGGCATTACCCTTGCGGCGATTCTTCTGTTCGGGAAGGACAGCACGATTCTGTCCGTATTGCCGCAGCACAAAACGGACGCCATTTTCCGTGTGGAAAACCTGGATCGCTATGACGACCGGGATGTCATCATCACGAATCTGCTGGAGACCTATGACCGGCTGATTGCGTTCGGTCAAAAGCACCTCAGCGACCCCTTTGTGCAGGAGGGCCTCCAGAGCGTCAGCGCCAGAGACCGCATCCTGCGTGAAATTTTCTCCAACAGCCTGGCGCACCGGGATTACTCCAGCGGCTATGTGGCAAAATTCGTAATTGAGCGTAACCGGCTCTACACCGAAAATGCCAACCGTTCCCACGGGCACGGCGCTCTGCACCTTTCCTCCTTTGAGCCGTATGCCAAGAACCCGCCCATTTCCAAAGTGTTCCGTGAGATTGGACTGGCGGACGAGCTGGGGTCCGGGATGCGGAATACTTACAAATACACGAAGCTCTATTCCGGTGGAACCCCGGAATTTATCGAGGGCGATGTGTTCCGCACCGTGGTTCCGCTGGCCCCGATTGCGGTGGAAAAGGTTGGGCCGCAGGACGAGACCCAAGTGAGGACCCAAGTGAGGACCCAAGTGGGAACCCAAGTGACACTTACAGACCAGATTTTAGCCTTTTGTGCAGAACCGCGCTCGAAAGCTGAAATTGCGGAACATTGTGGGTATAAAAACACAAAGGGATTTACAAAGAGGTACTTGCGTCCACTGCTGGACAATGGACAGCTGCAAATGACCATCCCAGATAAGCCCAGAAGCCAACATCAAAAATATGTAACGGTGCAAAAGCCTGCACCAGAAAATTGAACCAAATCAGGGTGTCGGAGGAAGTTGTATGCTCCGACACCCTGATTTTTTATATGCCTTTGATGTGCGTGGACTTTACTTTCATGCTAATCTCATCACTGAAATTAGCACGAAAGTAAAGCCAAAAAAATTGCCGGGCAACTACTCCCGGCAATCCTGTGTTTTCTATTCAGCCATACACTGCGTCTTGGATGGCATACCGCAGATCCTGCACCTTGCCCACCAGCCAGGCGGCGGCCATCGGCAGGCCCACCGGGCTGACCAGGAAGGCGATCACCAACAGGATGATGCCGTTTTGCGGTGAGTAGGTCACAAGCACTGCGATCCCCAGTAGCGCCACCAGGGTGGAGGCCAGACCGAAGATAAAGCTGGACACATACAGCAGCCCGAAGCATACCCAGGTGAACAAGGCCAGCGCCAGCACTACCGGCGCAGCGATAATTTTCATCATCAATCTCAAGATAAACAGTAACGCTCTCATTTCTGCGCCTCCTTTCGCCAGTCCAGGTATGGCTGGCACAGTTCGTCTACGGCTTCTTCGTCCGCTGCGGTGGCCTCCCTGCGGCCCTGCGTCCGGCGGATCAGCTCGAAATCCCAGTAATCTTGCAGCAACAGATCAAAAAGTTCCTCCGGGGTTCGACAGAGGACGCCGTCCACACAGTAGCGGGAATCGCTGTTCCAGCTTATCCGAACGTAGCCGCGCCTGCATGGAAGAACTTCTTCCTCCGGGTCTTGCCCCAGATAATCACGAAACACAGTCAAGACATTTTCAAACGTCAACATCAGCCATCACCTCGTTTCTGACTCCATTATCAATCACACCCCGCCAAAACGCAACGATACGAGCAAAGAAAAAGGAGGGAGGCCCGGCGCAGCAGCCCGCATACGCCAGACCTCCCTCACAGCCGGGGGCGTATGCCCCTGTCACGACAGCTTCGCCAGCTGGGTCAATATCCTATGCACCCCATCCCACAAAGCCTCCTGCCGCTGGGATATATCTTCCAGGTCGGCGTCATAAATGCGCCCGGTTTCATGCACACGACGGGTCAGCTGGTTGAGGTTGTTGCTGCTCCGGCGCATCAGGGAGACCAGCTCCTTCAGCTCCGGCAGTTCCAGGCGCACCACATAACCGTCCAAAGCCATTTTTCGCAGATATGCTTCCCGGTTGGAGGTGCCCAGCTGGGTCATCTTCTGCTCGATCAGTGCCAGTTCCTCCGGCGAGACCCGGAAGTTCAGCTGCACGTCCCGCTTGCGCTTGGGAGCGGTCATCGCTCCGGCTCCTTTTTCTTATGGGCAGAGGATTTTTTCTCCGGCTTTTCAGCGGGGTGCGGTTCCTGCTTTAGCTGGCGTCGGACAGAACGGCGAGGCTGGCGCAGCTCCTTACTGCGATCCTCGCTGGCAAGGATGGTGACATAGGTGCCGGGACGGTCCACCAACCCGGTGATCGCCAGGCTGCGGAACGGCAGCAGTGCCATCAGCTGGTCGTGGGCTTGGGTGCCTGCACGGGCCAGAAAGTCCGGCGACACGCGGGCCATGTAGTGGGTGCCGTGGGGGCTGTTGGGGATATTCGGGGCACGAAGCTCCTGCAAGAGCCGAGTGGCCTCGGCCTGGATTTCCTCCGGCGTCAGCGGTTGGAGCCGCAGATAATCCTGCCGCGCCTGGTTCAGAAACAGATCGACCAGGCCAGTGTCGCTGTTCACCACAAAGTCCAGGCTGCGTTCACCGCCGAAGCTCTCCGGGTTGGGCGGGATGTCCACAGTCTTGGCCCACGTCTTGTTGGCCGGGCTGAACCGCCCATCCCAGTCCTTCTGCTGCACGGTGTTTGCCAGCACATAGAGAGTGCGGGTGTAGCCGAACTGTTCGATCACTTGGGGCACCGCGTCTCTGTCCAGCCGGTTGTCCCGGTAATGTTCCGAAATGGATGCCTCGATGGCCTCCTTGCAAGCGATGTTGGCGCGACGAGAGGCCCGGTACAAATCCAGGTCGCCCTGTTCGCGGGCATAGGCGGCGTCATGCCGGTAGAGCGGCAGTTCCCGCTGGGTGTCCAGTGCCGCCTCGGCACGCTGCTCGATGCTGTCCCGCACCACATCCATGTAGGAAGTTTCCCGGTCGGCAAACTCCTTGTACACATCGGCCAGCGGGGACGGCGACGCCAACAGCGCGGCGGCCCGGCTTTGGGGCAGATCCAGTTCCTCCATCGCCATCAAAATGTCCTCCCGGACGGCGCACTCATAGGCATGGTTCAGAATTTCTTCCGGCGGCTGGGTTTTCAGCCAGTCCCGGAACTTGTCCTGCTCGGCGGCCATCTTTTCATAGAGGGCCGTATTTTTGTCTGCGTTCATGTTATCGCACCTCCTGTTCATGGTGTTTGGGTTTCTTTTCGGGGCTGCGCAGCGGCACCGGGCGTTTCAGCCCTTCCAGCACCGAGGGACGGCTGCTCTTAGCCACCACCGCCTCCGGTGCGGGGCGCTTATGGCCGTCAATATTCAGCAGCACATCCAACTCGGCCAGCCGGGCGGATTTGTCCCGCAGCTCCTGCTCCTGGGCAAAGGGCTTCCCCACCTCGGCCTTGGCGGCGGCCTGCTGCTGATAGAGGTTATCCAGCTGATTCTTCACCGCCTCCAGCCGCTGGGGCATCTGGGCAAGGGCGTTGTCAATACGGGTGAGGTTGCCGCGCGGGTCGGTGCCCAAGGCTGTCCGGTGGGTCATCTCGCCTTTCAGCAGGAGCATATATTCCTGCCGGAAAGCGTCAAACGACACCGACATAGCAAAGCCCCGGTAACTACCCACCGATACCGGGTCGGAGCCTTTGACCTCCTTGCAGGCATCCAAAAGCGCCGCACCGGCGTTCTCCTTGTCGGTGAGAGTGTCACCCCGGACTTCCATGCCCGCAAAGCCGTCCTCCGGGTGGGGATGGGCGGCCAGGGTCGCCATATCGGCTTCCAGCCCGGTGATGAAGCCTTTGTTTTTCTCGATTTCCTCCGGGAAGGTTTTGAGCAGCTGGTCCTCCAAGTGGTATTGCTTGCTCTGGTGGTCGGCCTTCATCAATTTCAACCGTGCCACGTCCACGTCCAGGTCCATGCGCTCCTTGATGCGCGGGTCTCCTGCGCACAAAGCCTTGATCTCGGCAAATGACAACGCCGTTTCGTCCACATCGTCGCAGCTCCGCACCGGAGATTTGGAAGTCATAATCTGACTGATAAACCGCTGCTTGTTCTCCACTGTCTGCCAGAGATAGGCATCGAAAGTTCCCTCAGTGACGTAGCGATACACATGGACGGTCTCGTTCTGGTTTCCCTGGCGCTCAATGCGGCCCTTTCGCTGGGCCAGGTCGCCAGGCCGCCACGGGCAGTCCAGGTCATGCAGTGCCACCAGGCGATCCTGGACGTTGGTGCCCGCGCCCATTGTCTGTGTACTGCCCAGCAGCACCCGCACCTGGCCGGTGCGCACCTTGGAGAACAACTCTTTTTTTCGTACCTCGGTGTTGGCCTCATGGATAAAGGCGATCTGTTCGGCAGGCACTCCCTTGGCAATGAGCTTTTGTCGAATGTCTTCATACACCGTAAAGGCCGGTTCCGGCTCTGGCAGCGGCACCGCGTCCTCCAATGCGTGCAGCGTTGGGTTGTCCAGCGCCTTCGCTGCCTTTTTGGCAGGCCGGGCCTGGGGCGTAGAGATGTCGCAAAAGACCAGCTGTGTCAGCTTGTCGGCCTCGCCGTCCCGCCAGATTTGCATGATGTTGTCCACACACTGGTTGACTTTGGTGCCCGGCTCATCCGGCAGCATCTGGTTGATGATCCGCTGGTCCAGACCCAGCTTGCGCCCGTCGCTGGTGATCTTGAGCATATTGTCCTGGGACGGGTCCACCGTACCGCTGTGTACCTGGGACGCACGCTCGGAGAGTGCCTGTACCATCTCTTTCTGGATTTCGGTGGGCTGGGCCACGACGTTGTGGTACTCCACCTGCGGCGTGGACAAATGCAGCTGGTCGGCGGTCTTAATATCCGCCACCTCTTTGAACAGGTTCATCAGCTCTGGCAGGTTAAAGAACTTGGAGAAACGGGTCCTGGCCCGGTAGCCGGTTCCTTCCGGGGCAAGCTCCAGCGAGGTGCAGGTCTCCCCGAAGCGGCTGGCCCAGCAGTCAAAGTGGGTCATGCCCAGCTCTTGCAGGCGGTCATATTGGAGATACCGCTGCATGGTATAAAGTTCGGTCATACTGTTCGACACAGGTGTGCCGGTGGCAAAGACAACGCCCCGGCCACCCGTCAGTTCATCCATATAGCGGCACTTGGCGAACATATCGCTGGATTTCTGCGCGTCCGTAGTGGAGAGGCCCGCCACGTTGCGCATTTTGGTGTAAAGAAACAGATTTTTATAGTTATGGGCCTCGTCCACGAACAGCCGGTCAACGCCCAACTGCTCAAACGTCACCACGTTATCTTTGCGATCCTCGGCTTGCAGCTTTTCCAGCCTGGCTTCCAGGGACTTTCGGGTGCGTTCCAGCTGCTTGACCGTAAAACGCTCCCCACCGCTGGCCTCTACCTCAGAGATACCCTCGGTAATCTCCCAGATCTGTTCCTGCAAAAGCCGCTCCTGGCGTTCCTTGCTGATGGGGATTTTCTCAAACTGGCTGTGCCCCATGATGATGGCATCGTAGTCGCCAGTGGCGACTCTGGCGCAAAATTTTTTGCGGTTGTGCTTCTCAAAATCTTTTCGCGTTGTCACCAGGATGTTGGCGGATGGGTAGAGCCGCAGGAACTCCGACGCCCACTGCTCGGTCAAGTGGTTCGGCACCACAAAGAGGGATTTCTGACAAAGGCCCAGCCGTTTGGCCTCCATCGCGGCCCCAACCATCTCAAAAGTTTTGCCCGCACCCACCTCATGGGCCAGCAGCGTGTTGCCGCCGTACAGCACATGGGCGATGGCGTTTTTCTGGTGTTCCCGCAGGGTGATGGACGGGTTCATGCCGCCAAAGACGATATGGCTGCCGTCATACTCGCGGGGCCTGGTACTGTTCATCTCCTCATTGTACTGGCGCACCAGTGCCTGCCGCCGCTCCGGGTCGCGCCAAATCCAATCCTTGAACGCCTCACGGATGGCCTGCTGCTTTTGAGCCGCCAGAGTAGTCTCCTTGGCGTTCAGCACCCGGCGCTCCTTGCCGTCTGCGTCCTCCACGGTGTCGTAGATGCGCACATCCCGCAGGTTCAGGCTGTCCTCCAGAATTTTATAGGCGTTGGCCCGCTCAGTTCCATACGTCGAGTAAGCAGCCACATTGTTCTGCCCAACGGCATTTTTGCCGGAGATCTGCCATTCCGCCGTAAAGGGGGTATAGTGGACCTCAATGCTGCGCTGAAGGTAAAAGGGCGTGTCAAAGGTCTCGTACATGAATTGCTGGATATACTCCTTATCGATCCACGTTGCCCCCAGCCGCACTTCGATCTCGGAAGCGTCAAGGTCCTTGGGCTGGGCGGCGGTCAGGGCTTCCACGTTGACCGCAAAGGCCGGGTCCTGCTCCGCCGCCCGCTGTGCCTGACGCAGCTTCCGGCGCACGTTGCCGGAGAGGTACTCGTCTGCGGTGACATAGTGTGGGCGTCCGCCCGGCTCGGCCTGGCCGGGAACGCGGAAAATGACGCCTTGCAGTTCAGCGGCCAGTTCCTCACTGCTTTTGCCGGTCAGCTGCTCCATGTAAGCCATATCCACACAGGCTTTCTCCGAAATGGATACCGCAAGTGCTTCGCTGGCCGTGTCCACGGTGGTGACGGCTTCATGGGGCTTGATGGTCCGCTTTGAAAACATATCCGCCTTGCGCTCCAGCTTGCCGTCCTCATCCAGCACCTCCAGGGCGCAGAGCAGATAGTAGCTGCTGTCATCGGCAAAAGCCAGCCGGTTGGCCCGGTCGTTGATAAGGCCATACTTGGCGGAAAAATCGTCATAGAGCCGGTTCAGTTCGGCCATCTGTCCCTGAATGGCGGCCTCCGGCGCGGCGGCGTCCATTTCCAGGTCGATGAGCCGCTGCACACAGTCCCGCAGCCCCACCAGCCCCTTGACACGGGCCTCGGCGGTGGCGTTCAGGTCAGGGCGCACCATGCGGCTGTTTTCTCGGAAGTACACCGCACCGTCCACCACCGTGTAGGAGTAGTTCTTCACGTTGGGGTCAGCCGGGAGGGATTCGTCGATGTCCTCGCCCTCGCCCAGCTCCGGCAGCGCGGCCTCCTGGTAGGTTCCCTGGATGTACTTCACGGCATCGTGCAGCTGGTCGGCCAGCTCAAGTCCCTCAATAGGATTTACGGTGTAGTCCATGCCGTGGGCGGTGCTTTCCGCCTCCTGGCGTCCCAGCACCATCTCCGGGTGGTCCAGAAAATATTGGTTGACCGTGAAGCCGTCCTCGGTCCGACCCACCTGGGTCCAGTCCGGCGCAATGTCCAGCGGGCGGTCCCGTTTTTGCAGAAAGAGAATATCTGAAACGACCTCAGTTCCGGCATTCTTTTTGAAAGCGTCATTGGGCAGGCGGATGGCTCCCAGCAGTTCGGCCCGCTGGGCCAGATACCGGCGCACGGTGGAATCCTTGGCGTCCATCGTATAGCGGCTGGTAACAAAAGCCACCACGCCGCCGGGGCGTACCTGGTCCAATGCCTTGGCGAAAAAGTAATTGTGGATGTTGAAGCCCAGCTTGTTGTAGGCTTTGTCGTTCACCTGATACTGGCCGAAAGGCACGTTGCCGATGGCAAGGTCGTAAAAGTCCCGCCGGTCGGTGATCTCGAAGCCCGCCACGGTGATGTCAGCCTTGGGGTAAAGCTGCTTTGCAATCCGGCCGCTGATGGAATCCAGCTCCACGCCGTACAGGCGGCTGCCCGCCATACTCTCTGGCAGCATTCCGAAGAAATTGCCCACGCCCATAGACGGCTCCAAAATGTTGCCGGTACGGAAGCCCATCTTCTCCACGGCCTCATAGATGGCGCGGATGACGGTAGGGCTGGTGTAGTGGGCATTCAAGGTAGAGGCTCTGGCCGCAGCGTATTCCTCCGGGGTCAGCAGCTCTTTCAGTTCCGAATACTCGGCAGCCCACGCAGATTTGTCCGAGTCAAAGGCATCTGCCAGGCCGCCCCAGCCAACATAGCGGGACAATACCTCCTGCTGCTCCGGCGTGGCCTGGCCGGTGGTTTCCTCCAGGTATTTCAGCAGCTTGATCGCCGCCACATTGGCCTGGTACTTGGCCTTGGGGCCGCCCTCGCCTAAGTGGTCATCGGTGATGTGAAAATTCTGCGCATTGCGGCGCAGGTTGTCCCGGTACTCCTGATAGGCCGCCTGCTCGGCTGCCCTCTGGTTGGGGAAGGTCTGCCACTCGCCGTTGACCGGGATGGCGACCGGGTGTTCCGGCTTTTCCTCTGGTTCGGCAGCGGGCATTGGTTCCGGCGGCGTGGGTGCCGGCCGGTCAACGTGCAGCCGTTCCACCACCACGTCATAGGGCAGCTGGTTCTGTTCACCGGGATAAACGGCCACAGGTTCGGAATGAAACGCCGGTACCTCAGCGGCGGGTTCCTCGATGGGCTTGGCGGCTCCGCCAATTTCTTCAACGGCAGCAGCGGCTTTAACAGCCGGTTCGGCCAGTTCCTGTCCAAAGCCATCCAGCTGGCGGGCATACAACCCGCGCAGCAACGGTGCGACCTCATTCCAGCGGAAGAACAGCATAGCCAGCCGCTTCTCGTCTGCATCCAGCACTTCCAACTCGATGCCTTCCGTCATGGTGCGGTAGTCGGCGGTGTCGCCGGTCTCCAGCTCCATCGTCTCGATGATGTCGGGATAAGCCCGACTTAACCACTGGGCAATTTCAGCGTTGGACTTGCCGCTGCGCAGCAGCTCGGAAATCTCCGCCTTATCCGGCGCACCGATCAGGCCGTGGGCCAGCACGTCCCGCAAGTCCTGGTCTGCGGTGTCAGGGTTGATGGGCAGAAACTCGGTGAGGGCCTCGTTGCGGGCATCCTCGCGCAGCAGCGTCTCAAACCGTTCCCGACTTTCGGCCCGGAAGATTGGGTAAGCCATGCCGGAAGGAAGAAGCTGTACGGTATCCGCCCGCAGTTCTGTGATCTGGTATTCCTGATTGTCCAGATAGACCGTGTCGCCCTCATGGTAGACCGGCGAGGTTGGGTCATAGACCTTTTCCTCAGAAATAGCCTGCTGGATGGCTTCATATTCCTCGTCCGACACGGCAATGTCCATCTCGTGGGTGGGTTCGCCGCTACCGATGGTGAGGGTGTCTCCCTCGCGGGTGACGGGCTGGCCGGACAGATCGGGCAGCGTAACCTGCGCCTGCGCGGCCTCATCCGGGTAGTTGCCAAAAATGCGCAGGTAGGTCCGCTGTTCTAAATCGTAGACCGCCGCGCCATCGTAGGCAAAGCCGTCCGGCTCCATCGTGCCGTCCACATAGCCCTGAGCGACTTTTTCGGCTTCTTCCCGTGTGGGATATTCCATGCGCTCATCAAAGCCGTTCTCAGAATGGTGATAGACCACCACCTGATACCGGCGGGCATCCTGCTCTTGCCTTTCCGGCTGGCGCTCCTGTTCTGTCAGGAAAGTGCCGTCCGCAATGAGCTGGGCAATCCGGCGCTGCACCTTGGCCCACGGCAATTCCATTTCTACGGAGCTTCCGGCGCGGGCGAGCAACAGCTTTGTGCTGTCCCCGCCGCTATATTCGCGGGCCAGCCAGGCAGCGGTATCTTTCTCTCGTGCATGATCTGCCATATAGTGGACCACCGCACGTTTGCTGGCAACGTCCCCATTCCAAGCGCGGATGGCATCGTCGATGTCATCCTGCGAAAGCGGGCGCAGCAGCTCGTGGAGACGCGGATAGGTCTCGTCAATGATTTCCCTGTGCAAGCGTTGGCGGAACTCCGGCGTATAGGAATAGAGCTGGAGCAGCTCCCTGTTGCCGGACGACAAAACAGCGCGGCGGATGGCCGATCTGCCTTCAATCACGGCACTTTCATAATCGCTGTGACCACAGGCGTTGCGGTATCGGGTATCCTCGGTAACAGCCTCCAGTACAATAGGCTTATATTTCTCATGCAGCTCTCGGAGGGTAGGCTTTACCGCCTCCGCCTCATAGTCGCCAGCTTCTGGCTGCGGCTGCTCCTGGGCAAAAGAAGAAGCAGAGGGCGTTTTCACACTCTCTGCTTCATCAATTTTCTGGATTTGTTCCGATTCGGAGAGGAACAGGTTTAAGGTCAGCTGTTGATAAGTTCCGCCAGCAGTATTTCCTCCGCCTGGGCCTTGCAGGTGTTCATCATGCCCACCCACTTCATCGGGTCGCGGGCTTTCAACTGCTCCGTCGCGCCCGCTGCCTCGGCCAGCTGCGGCATCATCTGCTCCAGCCGCCGGTTCGCCGTCTCGTCGATCTCCGCGAGATGCGGGTACAGCTTCTCGGTCATCAGCAACTGGTTGTACAGGATGGGCCGATGCTCCTTCAGGTACGTTTTCCGCATCCTGCCGTACTTGCCCAGGGGCTTCTGCGGCTGCTCGGTCAGCTTCAGATCGGGAATCAGATAGTCCCCGTTCTGGATGTAGGTCAGTTTGTTCTCCATGTGTGACGCTCCTTTCCGCGATCTGTGCGCGTTCATAGTTTTGAATGGTGATGCCGATCTGCCGCAGCACCTCCTGACTTGCCTGGCTGACGGCTGTTCCCAGCGCCCTGACAGTGGCCGGGGTATTGAAGTCAAAGATCGGCATGAAATCTTCGTAATCAAAGTGCCGTTCCGGCTCCAGCCCGCAGCGAGACATCAGGGCGTAGGCGATGCTGACAGTGGCAGCTGATTGGAACTGTACTCCGATGTCAATTTCATCATATTCCTCCAGAAACGAACCGTCAACGATGTGGCGAATGTCCTGCTGATACTCCGTCCAGTATTCCTCCGCCAGTTTTCCGGCCACACGGGTCAGCTGTTCGGCCAGGTCACTCCCGGTCACTTCATAACGGTTTTCCAGCATGGCTGTGACCGGAGCGGTATGAGCTTCCTCCAGCGTCCACAGCCAGGGGGTGCGGGAATTTTCCCGCCTACCAGTATCGGAAATATCGAACACATAGCGCAGGCGGGGCCGGTCGCCAGAATCGTCCACCAGGGCGATGCCCTTGGAGCCGCGCCGGACGTAGCGGCCCATGCGGTTGTTCCACAGGTCGTACTCGGCGCAGGCGGTGGCGTCCGGGCGCTGGGCGTAGATCATCATCTGCTCATGGAACGGATATTTGTAGAGGCGGGCGGCGGTGGTGAGAAAGCCCGTCCATTCCTGCCAGCTGCCGGTGAGCTGGACCGCCACTTTCTCCGCCATCTGCGCATACATTTCTGCCTTGGTTGGCATGGTTGTCTGTCCTCCCTTCATTTTTGGATAAAAGAAAAAGCAGGAAACCTCGAAAAAGATTTCCTGCTCGGTGGTGCCGCCGGTGGCGGCTGGTATTCAGTTTTGAAAGTTCGGGGCAGGTTGGTTAGATAATAGACATTCTTGTAAATGGAAACTAATTATAAAAAAATCAAGCAAGCTATTCCTATAATGATAAAAAAACATCCTCCAACCCTTGTGCTTATTTTAAACAATTCTGACGGTTCATTCGCTTTATCACTTTTCCAACTTTCTGTTATCTGAAAGAAAATTGAAGGACTTACTACCATTAACAAACCTATAACTAAAAAAACAATTCCTACCAAAATGTACATATCACTCTACCTCCCTGAAAATTTGCTTTATCGTTATCTTTATTATACTATGACCGGTTACTTTTGGGAATATATGAATTGTAAACTTGCTGGACAGATTATCATTTATTCTTCAAAATCCGGGTACAGCTCCAGTGCATCGAACTCGGTATCGGTCATGGCTCGGAGCTTGGCGAGGGTGCTGTCCGTCAGGGCCAGCAACTCGGTCTCGTCCGGCTCCGAATAGCCGCGCATCTCGAACAGTGCCTCAATAGCTCCCTCACGGGTGCCGGGGTTGTAGATGCACAGCAGGTTTATTTCCTCAAAGGTAAAGTTTCCCATATCAAATCTCCCTTTCCGTGCTCTTTTTTGGCGCTGTCTATCTATGTTCGGGTTTCGGCTGGCTTCTCAGCTGTTCCACGACGGATTTTCTTTTCCCGCCCACTCCTGCCAGCTGCCGGTAAGCTGGACTGCCTCCTTCTCCGCCATCTGCGCGTATTGTTCAGCTTTGGTTGGCATAGTTGTCTGTCCTCCCTTCTGTTTTAGATAAAAGAAAAGCAGAAAATCTCGAAAGAGACTTCCTGCTCGGTGGTGCCGCCGGTGGCGGCAGATATTTAGTTTTTCAATAGTGTGTTAGTCCGACAAACGGAGTTTATATGTGTTTTACAAGAACCAATTTAGCGGATTTAGTAATTCAATGAAAAAATGTAGAAAAGTATCTCGAAATCTTTCCTTAGCATATGTTTTCCCTTTTCTTAGACTAAAAAGAGCCCGAACAAATGAAATCAGTGTAATCATGGGAATATATAGCACTAATACCAAGATTATAATCCAAAATACTTCCATAGATTTTTCTCCCTACTAAACTTGGAATTACTTTTTTCTCTTAAATGGAGCAATAAATAGTATCTCCATTGCCATTTTATCACAAACCGGTTTTATCGCATAGATATTTTACTTATCAAAATCCGGGTTCAGCTCCAACGCATCAAAGTCGGCGTCGGTCATAGCCCGGAGCTTTGCGAGGGTGCTGTCCGTCAGGGCCAGCAACTCGGTCTCGTCCGGCTCCAAATAGCCGCGCATCTCGGCCAGTGCCTCAATGGCTCCCTCACGGGTGCCTGGGTTGTAGATGCACAGCAGGTTTATTTCCTCAAAGGTAAAGTTTCCCATATCAAATCTCCCTTTCCGCGCTCTTTTTGGGCGCTGTCTTTTTATGTTCGGGTTTCGGCTGGCTTCTCAGCTGTTCCACGACGGATTTCCTCTTTTCCCGTTCCTCCCGATGGGCGGCGGCTGCCAAATCCATGAGGGAGATGGGCTGGCCGCTTCTGGCCTGCTGTTCCAGCTGGGCCACGGTCGGCTCCTTGGAGCCGTTGTTGATCACGCCGTCAATCATGCCGTAATCGTCCTCCACGGTCATCTCCGCATTTTTCAGGTGATTTTCCGGGAGAAATCCAGGAATCTGCTGAAAACCAACACTGTCAACATAGTGGCAGGATACCACGCCGTTTTGCTTGAGGGCAACAATGTCGCTGACGCTCATGGAAGGACTATGGAAGTCCACCGGTTTTTCCAGATTGAACTGCTGGAAGATCTGTTCCAGCTTTGCGTCAGTGCTGCCGGTAGCGGTCAGGGGCGCGGTATAAACCAAATCATAGCTGCCGCGCTCCACAGAAATGTCATGGCTTTGCAGCCAGTCCATATTCATGAAGCGGATATTCTGCGGGTCATCCCGGCTCACCTGGTAGATAGCGAAGCAATCGCCCTCATGGGAGAGAAACGCCTGCTCCCGTTCCAGCTGCCGGTCCTGCCGCTCCAGCACTTTCTCATGGAACTGAGGACTTTCCTCCCATTCGTCACGGGCCACGGCAAAGATACCATCATGGGCGTCCAGATCGGAGCTGTCAAAAGCCATCTCCGGGTTTTCGCCCTCCTGGATGATGTACACGGTCAGATTGCGCTCCATCAGTTCATAGGCCCGCTCTTTGGAGAGGGGCAGAAGGTCGCTGTCCATGTAGCCGCACTTTTCCAGATCGTCCTGGGTCAGCGCCGGGTCCGGCATGGGGTATTCGTCCAGCGCCTGCTCTGGTGTATCGGGCAGCTGGGTGACTTCCGGCACAGCGGCCTGGGCCGCTGCCTGCATCTGTTGGACTGCCGCCTCCTGCAAGGTCTCGATCATGGACAGCGGCGCATACCGAATGGACTGGCCGCCCATGCCGTGCATCTCACAGATTTTCAGTGCAGCGGTGGACAACGGCAATTCCGGCGCATCCAGCTGGCCGCCGTCCAGTGCCCGCATGGTGTCCTTGTCGTAGATGGTGTAGTCATAGCCTGCGTCGCAGGGCTGAATGTAGAGGTACAGCCGTCCGTCTAATTCATAGAGTTTTTCCGTCTGCGCCTGGGCCTTGACCTGCTCCACCGTCATACTGCCATCTTGAAGGGCGTTGTGCAGCTTTACACACTCGTCATGGGTGCCGGTATAAAGTGTCTCTCCGGGGGTGAGGGACAAATCATCTGCAACGCTATATTCCTGGATATAGGTGCTGTCTGCCGGTGAAGTCCGCTCAAAATTGCTGTGGAGTTTATACACATGGCGGGCGGGGGACTGCATGGGAACTTCCGGCTCCGGCGCAACTTCCTGTTGGGGCACCGCCTGTTCCAGCTGGGCGGTCAGATCAATGCCGCGCTCCTTACAAATTTCCTTGTAGTGCCGGTCAATATCGGAAATCAGCTCACCGGCGGTCTTATTGATAACCTCCAGGCTGGCCCGCAGCTCCTTCAGTTCCTTGCCTTGACTCCAGCTGGCGATATAGCCGAAGCTGTTCTCGCCAGTCTGGATACCGTAATACTGGCAAACCGCATAGGAGATGCTCTCCGCCTGGACTTCCTCAGTATGCCGGTCCTTCGCTGCCTGGACCTCGGCAGAGTGATCTTCCTCCACCTCCAGCCGCCACTCGAACTGATTCTCGTCCACAAAGCGCCAGTCTGCATCGGCAGCGAACTGTTCAGCCTCTGCTTCGGTGGCAAAGCCCTGGGAATAGTCCCGCTTGGTCCCGCCGTCGCTGACCATGACCACCTTCCAGGTGGGTTCGGGTTCCGCCCGTTTCGGGTCGTGCAGCTTGCTGTGGGCGGTCTCATGAACGGCAGCGGAAACGGTCTGCACCTCGCTCATGCCTTCCCGGATGGCGATGCGCTGCTGATCGGAGGAAAAATAGCCGTCCATGTTTGCATCCATCGGCTCAAACTCGATGGGGACCGGGGCGGACCGGCGCAGGGCCTCCATAAATACCTCATAATTCTGGACATTCCCGGAAAGAGAGGACGCCAGTTCCGGCAGGGGCTTGCCGTCCGTCTGGCTGACGTCGAACACCTTCACCGGGCGGAACAGTGGGATCTCGATTTCCTTTTCCTCCATGATGACCTTTCCATCCTTATCCAGCATGGGGGCTTTGGTGTCCGGGTCCAGCTTCTGTTCCTCGATTTTCTTCTTATATGGTGTCGGGGCAATGATGGTAATGCC
>OJQM01000374.1_pt1 | contig 26313 bp, 31 predicted proteins | sample 1598751 | NCBI WGS metagenome assembly OJQM01 (sample SAMN03922455, study PRJEB24848) | human gut metagenome | isolation source: stool sample | host: Homo sapiens | place: Germany | collected 2009-11 | reverse complement strand
TCTACACCTCTCTATTCGTCGGCAGCGTCAGATGTGTATAAGAGACAGGATTATGGCTGGTATGCCTGGTTTGTTGAGTTTAGCGGCAGCTGGTGGAACAGATTTGGCACGCACCGCCGATATAGTTTCGGACAATCTTACTGCATTCGGCTTATCTGCTGAAAAAGCTGGACACATGGCAGATGTTTATGCGACGGTAATTACTAGGACAAACACAAATGTAGAGATGCTTGGCGACACTATGAAATATGCTGCTCCGGTAGCTGAAGCTTTTGGAGCATCCATGGAAGAGACTGCTGCTTTAGCTGGTTTGATGGCTAATAGCGGTATTAAGGCAAGTCAAGCCGGTACATCGTTGCGTGCAGGCTTTTTACGCTTGGCAGGACCCCCAAAGATGGCGCAAAAGGCAATGGAACAGCTTGGAATGTCTATGAATGATATTACAGCTGAACAAAAAGAGGCAGCCCTAGCAATGGCGAGCCTTGGCATAAACATGAGCGATACTAGTGGGCCGAAGAAAATGTCAACTATTCTTGTTGAGTTAAGAAACAAAACTAAAGATTTAGGTAGGGAAGAAAAGCTGGCAGCTATGAAAGCTATATTTGGCCAGGAAGCGGCAACAGGATGGCTTGCTGTGCTTAATAGCGGCGATGGAACTTTTGAAAAACTGGTAACTGAACTCGAAAATTCTACTGGTGCAGCCGATAGCTTAGCAAAAAAGATGCAAGATAATGCACAAGGCGCTATGACAAGATTTAATTCTGCCTTAGAGTCTACGCAAATTTCTATCGGAACAGCTTTTTTGCCTGCAATGGCAACAGCAGCTGAAGCTGGGGCTAAGTTCTTCGGGTGGCTTGCTGGAAACAAAACGCTGACAAACGTTGCTATAGGCATGGGAGTGGTTGGCGTGGCATTGACTGGATTTGTGGCTGCTGTAAGTGCGGGTGCTGCTGTGGTTAATGCTTATAAAACTGCCTCTATTGCCTGCAATGCTGTATCGAAAGCCTTTAAAGCTTGCACAATATTGTCGACTGCCGCACAATGGGCAATGAATGCTGCAATGTATGCTTGCCCAATAGGTTTGTTTATAGCTGGTGTTACTGCCATTATAGCTGTCGGTTATGCGCTTTACACTCATTGGGATGCAATCAAACAGTTTTTTGTCAACCTTTGGGACAGTCCGACAGCTAGAACGATTATGTTTATTACAGGTCCAATCGGCTGGGCGATTGCTGCTGGAACTGCGCTTATTGCCAACTGGGACATCGTCAAGCAGTGGTTTATAACATTGTGGGACAATCCTTCTTTAGCAATACAGCAGTTTGTTAATGGTATAAAAGACAAGTTTTCTGATGCATTCTCTTGGGTACAGGAAAAATGGCAGGCCATCAGCGATTTTATCTCTAAGCCAATCTTCGGCAAGGTCAATATAACTGCTCAAGGAAGCAGTGGTAGTGACGTTGCACACAACGCTTCTGGAGGTATCTACGGCAAGGGCGCGTTCCTGACAACCTTTGCTGAGGACAGCGGCGAGTCCGCTATTCCGCATACGCCAAATGCGCGGAACATCGGCCTGCTGGCGGAAACAAACCGCATTATGGGCAATCCGTTGGGCGGTGGTGCCAATATTACTGCTACGTTTGCACCAAACATTACAATTCAAGGCGGTGGCGACGAAGGTAAGATCCGCGAGGTGTTGGAGTTGGAGATGGCAAAGTTTAAGAAGATGCTGCAGGACTTGCAGAACCAACAGAGGAGGGTAAGCTATGCGTAAGACTTACACAACTACTCAGGGCGACATGTGGGACTTGATTGCCAAGCGCTTGTATAATGACGAAGCATCGCTAAACGTCCTGCTGGAAGCAAATCAGCGTTATGCTGATATGGTGGTCTTCCCGGCAGGTGTTGAGCTGGATGCGCCGGAGTATACCGCTCCGGTAACATCGATGCTGCCGCCATGGAGGCGCTGAGATGATGGACGCAAGACGTTGCCTTGTAATGGTGAGTTACAACGGCAAGGATATCAGCGCTGACCTGCAGCAATATCTCAAATCAGTAAGCTATACCGACAATATGTCGGGCGAGGCTGACGACCTGCAGCTTACGCTGGAGGATAAAGCTGGCCTGTGGCAATCAGCATGGATGCCGGAGAAGGGCGCGACGCTTGACGTGAGCATCAGGCACATCAATGCAGGTGCTGAGCAGGTCGTGCGTTTCGGTCTGTTTGAGATTGACGAGATAACATCAAGCGGAATGCCTAGCGAGGTGCAAATCAAGGCGATAAGCGTGCCTGACAACAATAATCTGCGTGGAGTTGAGCGTACACGCAGTTGGGAAAAGGCAGAGCTTAAGCGTATCGCCAACGATATTGCTGGCGGCGCAGGACTTGAGCTGTATTATGACGTCAAGGATTATAACCCCGTCATAGACAGAGCAGAGCAGTCGGAGCAGTCCGATTTATCATTTTTGTATCAGCTCTGCGCTGACCACGGCCTTGCGCTCAAGATATGTAACAATCAGCTTGTCATTTTTGATGAGGCGGATTATGAGGCTGCAGATGCCGTCGCTCAGTTGCCTAAACCGGGCACGATTGCTGCAGATGCCGGCCTTAAATCGCTTGACCTGCTTATGAGCTACAGCCTAAGCAGCAAAGTCCGTGATGTATATAAGGCCTGCCATGTCAAATACCAGGAGGGTAAAGACAAGCAGAAAATTGAGGCTACTTTTGCGGCTCCAGGTAAAACAACTGGCAAGACTCTCGAGGTCAACGAGCAGGTTACCAGCATTGCAGACGCGGAACGGCTGGCCAAAAAGAAGCTGCGCGAGAAAAACAGCGCTGAGATATCCGGTACGTTTACATTTGTCGGTTATCCCGAGCTGGCCGCGGCCGTCAACATCATGTTGAGCGGTTTCGGCGTGTTTGACGGCAAATACATCATCATCAAGGCGCAACATGATATAGGCAGCGGCTATACAACACGCATTGATGTGCGGAGGTGTTTGGATGGATATTAACAAAATCAAAAACCTTATCCGTATCGGCACCATATCGGCCGTCAACGGGGCTGCCTGCAGCGCTCGCGTTGTGTTTGATGATAAGGACGACCTTGTCAGCGCTGAGCTGCCCATAATTACTATCGGCAGCAGCCAGACGCGCGCTTACTGGATACCAGAGGTCGGGACGCAGGTCCTGTGCATTTTCCAGCCAAATGCCAGCGGCTGCGGCATCGGCAGCGGATTTATCATCGGCGCTTTTTACAGCTCCGTTGACAAACCTGTTGAGAGTGATTCAGCCGTACGCAGTATCACGTTTGCTGATGGCAGCTTTATCCGGTATGACAATGGTAATATCGAGATAAATGCTACGGGGAAATTGGTGCTAAAGGGGGCGACAGTGGAAATAAATTAAACAAAAATAAGTTTACGAAATAAAAGAACAGTAAATTAAAAAGGGAACTTTTCAGTAATATAGAGGAAAAAACTGTACAAGTGTCGAATAGAATGATATAATCGTACTACATAAAATGAAGAACATACACGAACAAATGTATGGTTCTCTTTTTGCCATAGCTCAAATGTTATACTTAAGAATAAAGAATGGAAGGAGTGAGCGCTATGTATGATGCTTTAACTATAGCTATGTACATTATCAATAAGTGCTTTGAAGAAGGTGCACCTGTTACTAATTTGCGCTTGCAAAAACTTCTGTACTTTATTCAAGGGATGTCTTATGTAATTGGAGGTAGAGCACTAATTCGAGAAGATTTTTATGCTTGGCAATATGGTCCTGTTATACCAAAGGTTTATTTTGAATATAATGGATATATTGGTAACCCGATAAGAATAAAATATAACATTGACGTTATTGATGACGATGATGTTAAAATTATTGATTATGTTATCGATAGATTAAAACAATATCGCGATAGTATTTTAGTTGATTTGTCTCATGAAGAAGACGGTCCATGGTATAGACATAGATTTGATAGATCTATTATAAAAAAAGATGAGATAGAAAAGTATTTTATGGAGCTTCAGAATGGAAATAGATGAATCTAGTAAAACAATAGAATCCACTACACCAAACATGCGGAACATATTCTCTAATCCGCAATTAAATAGTACAACAGAAAGAAGTGCTTCGACAGAAAAACCAAAAACTATTGGTTTAATGTTATTGATATTGCGGTTATTGTTTGCAGTTTGGCTACTGAATACTTGGTCTTAAAGTATTCGGTTGCAGATTGGATAATAATTTTCTTAGCTTTTATAATTGTAGGAAATGCTATTGCATTTGGACTAAAAAATATTATTGAAAGAAGTTAATACTATCATTGGCTATCGCAAGCCGCTTACATGAGTAAGCGGCTTTTTCTATACCCAAAAACAGGTAAAAGGAGGTGATTAACATGCCAAAAGCAACACGCTTAGGCGACAATGACACCGGCCACGATGCCTGCGCACCTACAGCGCTTGTTACAGCAAGCGCTGATGTTATCATCAACGGCAAAGGCGCTGGCCGTGTGGGTGACAGCTATGCGCCTCATGGCTGCGTGGCACACCCGACGCACAGTGGAGTAATATCCAGCGGGAGCGCCAGTGTTTATATCAACGGCAAGGCTGCTGGCAGAATAGGGGACAGCGTAAGCTGTGGTGGGAGTGTGGCGGCGGGTAGCAGTAATGTAATGATTGGAGGTTGATAGTATGCTTGTAGGATTCATGGCTGATATACCATTTATAGTGTCCAGCCGCTTTATCCGTACATTCGATGATTATGGGCGTGGTAGCGCAGGGCGCTGGGCGCAGCATGATATTATTGGCGATAAGCCGGTGCTTGAGTTTATCGGTCCGGGTGTAGAGAAGATTAGCTTTTCTATGCATCTGCGTGCTGATCATGGCATAAACCCGGCTAAGGAGCTTGAAAAACTGCGAAAGCTTCGTGATACAGGCCAATATTTTCCCTTGGTTATCGGTGGTAAGTTGATTACTGATAACATGTGGGTTATCGAAAGCTTGGATGAAAGCGTTTCCTTCTGGGGCAAGTTTGGCAGCATTATGAGTGCTAAAGTAAGCGTAACGCTGAAAGAATACGCAGGAGGGCTGAAAGTATTATGATTTATGATGTTTTAGCTCAGCCAATGCAAGGTATTGATTTTGCACCAGCATCAGAAGTTGCGGAAATCCTGCAAAATCTGCGTACAATAATTACCACTACAAAATATTCTGTGCCGCTTGACCGCGATTTTGGCGTTGATGCTGAGATGCTCGACCTGCCAATCAATGTAGCGCAGGCAAAGCTGCAGTCAGAAATGATTACGGCCATTAAAAAATATGAGCCACGTGTAGAGATAACATCAATCAGTTTTACCGGCACGGTAGACGGCGTGCTGATACCGAAAGTGCAGGTGAGAATAAAAGATGACAACGAGTAAATTAGATAACCTGGCCGACATCGTGTTTGTTGATGCTGATGCCGATGAGGTTGAGAGCTATGTAATTGGCAGATACGAGGCTATTACCGGCAGGACGCTGGCCAAAGGCGACCCGGTAAGGCTGTTTCTGTTGACAATCGCGGCGCTCATCGTGCTGCTGCTCAACAAAATCAACGAGACCGGTAAGCAGAACCTGCTCAGATACGCTACCGGTGATAACCTGGACCATCTGGGCGCGCTTGTAGGTGTTGAGCGCATCCCGGCAAAAGCTGCTGTGACTACCATGCGCATCAGGTTGTCTGCTAAGCTGCAGACAGCAACAATCATCCCTGCAGGCACACGTTTTACTGCAGGCGATAATGTGTTTTTTGCATTAGATGCCCCGCTGGTTATTGATGCGGGCGCAACCAGTGCTGACGGCAGCGCAATCTGCCTGACAAAAGGCGAGCTGGGTAACGGCTATGTAGCTGGCCAGCTCAAGACGTTGGTTGACCCGGTGCCGTATGTGGATAGCGTGGCAAACATCACCACGTCTGAGGGTGGCGCTGAGGTCCAGTCAGACGACAGCTACCGTGAGGATATCCGCCGCGCCCCGGAAAACTTTAGTACGGCAGGGCCTGAAGGCGCTTATATCTACCATGCCAAAAGGGCGTCAACAAAGATTGCTGACGTTACGGTATGGTCGCCAGAAGCGGGCAAGGTGGAGGTAAGGCCGTTGCTGGCGGGCGGCGAGCTGCCCGGCGATGAGATGCTGCAGCAGGTCAAGACTACGCTTGACGATAAAAAGGTAAGGCCGCTGACTGATAACATCAGTGTACTGGCTCCTGAACAGGTAACCTATAACCTCAGCTTGACATATTATATCGCCAGCGACAACAAGGCACAGGCGACAGCTATCCAAAACGCCGTCAATGCGGCCGTTGACGATTATGTCCTGTGGCAGAAGTCAAAGCTGGGTCGTGACATCAATCCGTCTGAGCTTATCGTAAGAGTGATGGCTGCAGGCGCAAAACGCGTAGCTGTGACTGCTCCGGTGTTTACCGCGACAACTGATACACAGGTGGCTGTCTGCGGCACAAAGACTGTGACGCTGGGAGGGATAGAGGATGCTTGAGCTTAAGGATAATGCCCTGCAGCGCATCCTGCCAAGCTCCATCAGCGGCGATGCAACGGTAAAGGACATCGTGCAGGCCATCTCCGGCAGGCTGGCGCAGCTGGGTGAGCAGGCTGAGCTTGTCTTAATCTTGCCGCGTCTCAAAAAGCTGCCGGAAGAAATCGTCGATGAGCTGGCGTGGCAATATCACGTGGATTTTTATGACGTTTCGGCCGACATCGCAAAAAAGCGGGAGCTTGTACGCAAAGCTATTGCCTGCCACCGTTACAAAGGCACTCCCGCAGCGGTTGAAGAAGTCTGCTCAGCAGCTTTTGATACCGCCGAGGTGCTGGAATGGTATGAATATGGTGGCAAGCCATATCATTTCAAGGTGCGCATGGTGCAGGAGTCCATCCCGGACGAAGCGGCTATGGCTGAGATGGTCAAAGCTATCAACAGCGCCAAGAATATCCGGAGTTGGCTGGACAGCATGACTTTCTACTATCGTCCGGAAGGCAAGATTTATACGGTTGGCGTGCTTTGCCAGCATAAAAAATTATTTTTCAGGATATGAAGGAGGTGAGCGGATATGTTGTGCATAGAATATGACGGTCCGCACAAAAACAGGATAACGCTGACGCGCGGCGACAGCGCCACGCTGAAGCTCAAGCTGTATGATGCGCAGAACAAGCCTGTACTGCTGACTGAGGCTGACAGAGCTGTGCTGACGGTCAAACAGGATATCGACAGTACTGCTGCCGTGCTGCAGCTGGAGGCAAAGGAAAAACAGTTTGATTTTGCTCCAGCCGATACGGCTGGCCTTGCCTGCGGCCAGTACTGCTACGATGTGCAGGTAACGTTGTCAGATACGGACGTGTATACGGTAATCCCGCCCTCCGATTTTATCCTGGCTAAAGGGGTGACCTGATGTGCGTGACGGCGAGTTAAAAGGCCTGATTGTCCATAAAGCCGGCCTTTTCGGACGCCTTGAAAGCGCTAAAGAAATCCGCGGCTATATAGGCTGCGGGATAAAAAAGGTCAGTGATTATGTGCCGGAGGAAGAATACCACGGCACTTATGAGGCTGTATCAAAGGCTTTTGAGGACAGCTATCTGGAAACAAAAAACAAACGCCTCAGAGACAATATACACGTCAAGGAAATCCCCTACTATGAGACAAGCAACTTGTCCGACGGGGTGACGGTATATATCGGAAGCGAAATCGAATTTGAATAAACGGAGGTACGCTAATGTCAAATTGGGGTAAACCGGTATTGACCAAGCAGGGCCTTAAGCTGCAGGCCAAGGTCGATGCCGGCAGTCGTATGCAGCTTACACAATGCAAGATTGGCAGCGGTACGCTCAGCAGCGGGCAGAACCTTGAGGACCTGACAGCGCTGATTGCGCCTGTGCAGACGCTGCCTATTGCAAGCATCAACTACTCGGAAAACAACAGCGCCTGCGTGATTGCAGCCGTGACAGATAACAGCAATGTAACCAGCGGCTATTATCTGCGTGAGTTTGGCGTGTATGCGCGCGATCCGGATGATGGCGAGATACTGTACGCGGTAGCCCAGGACTCAAACCCGGATTACATCCCGCCAAGAGGCACGTCAGCAGTAATCAGTCAGGAAATCGGCGTGGCGTTATCGTTTAGTAATGCTGCCAACGTTACTGCTTATGTTAACACATCGGCTATTGCAACAATAACCTACGTCAATAGCTATGTGGCATCTGCCGTAGCGGACCTTAAAGATATGACCGGTGCATCCCCTGCGCAGGGCGGCATCCATGGGCTTGTGCCGGCACCGGGTCGCGGCGTTACGAAAAACCGCTTTTTGCAGGCCGACGGAACGTGGGCCTTTGTCAATGAGATGACCGGCGCTTCGTCGGGGGCAGCAGGTGTAAGCGGCCTTGTCCCGGCTCCTGCCGCAGGTAGCAACATCAGATATCTGTGCGCTGACGGAACCTGGAAAGAGGTTGACCTGGACAGCGCCAAAACCAAACTCGTGATGTACTCGTGAGGTGGCGGATATGCGATATAAGATAATGGTCAAGGGCGCTGCATACAAGGCAGCCAGAACAGCAAAATTGTACACCGCTCAGATATACCGCGCCGTCAGCATAAAGCTGATAATTACGCTCTCGGACGGCACTCCGCTGAGCGGCCAGACCGTCAACATTAACGGCACGGACATGGCCACCGGGCCGACCGGGCAGGTTATACTGACCGGCGACATGGGGCTGACCGCAAAGCTCCATATCATCTACAACGTCACCTATATTGCTGACGTTGATGTTACCTATATAGCCGATACCTCGTATACCGTGACGCTGGAAGAGCATGTGGCGGCTGGCAGTGTAAGCGTTGGTGTATGGAATTACTATAGCAGTAATTTCGGGAAAAAATCTTATACGCTTACAATTCCTGCAGTTGTAAAAATCATCAAGATAACAGGTACAGGCTTCGATGGTTGGAGTGATGAATCAACAGACTCTGCGTATGTAGGCACGAGTGGAAAAACAGAGCAATCTGGCAATACTGTAATCCAATATGGTAATGGCAGTTTCAATAAATACGTTGGTGTGACTGCTGGCAAGAGCTATACACTGTATGGCAGATGGATAAAAGATGCAGTTATAGCATGGTCTGATGAAATCAACACCCATAAAGCAGATGTGAAGATTTAGGAGGGTATGTATGGCAAAAATAGCTCATGTCATGTATGGCAGAGTAAGGGCAGTATATGACACAGATATGACGTTTGAGGAATGGAGATTAGCTCATTCTCCTGCAATGATGTTTGTCGATGTGACCGACACAGACGCAAAAGTAGGCGATGACGTTGACCTTAACGATGATGGCAGCTATACAATCGTTCCGCAGGAAGAGTGGTATAGAATTGCCGAAAAACGGCTCAACAATCAAAACACTTTCGCTGAGGAAAAGGAAATCAAACTGAATGAGCTTAACAATCTTGTAGCAAACACACTGCTGGATGCGTTTATGTACAGAGTAACAGTAGGGCAGAGAACATTTCTTGCAATGGAAAAACAAGCTCTTGCGTATATCAACGATAACAAAAAGGGCAGACTGCTACAGGAACTGGCAAAAGCTGAATGTGTCGATGTACAGACTATGGCTGAGCGTATCATGGAACGTCATAACAAGATTGCAGATACAAACGATAGACTGATTGGCTATTACGAAAAATGGCTTGACGTTATCAACAAAGCAAAGACTATCGATGAATTGAAGTGTATTGAATTCAGCGAGGTTGAGCAATGAATTACGATGAAGTGTTTCACAAAATAATCTTAAAACCGCCAAAAGACAAGGATAATCAGAAATATCTTGTCACACAGACGTTGGTACACCATTCTACGTATCAGGGATATAACAGACTGACAGACCCATTGAATATTGGGGGCAAGATGATTTCCCTTGTACCGGACAAAAAACTGGTAACATTGGAAGATGCTATCGAAGATGCGACCGACAATGTTGTAAAGAACATCAACGGCAGGGATGTATATCTGCTGTTGAGTGGCGGTATTGACAGCACGCTTGTGTTCTATGCGCTGGTTAAAAGAGGTATTCCGCTTACGGTGGTAAGTGACCAATACGCAGTCATGGAGTATATGCGACTGTATAAGCAGATACTGCATCACGAATTCAAGGATGTAAGTTTTTATCCATCACTGAAGAATTCGTTTGCAGAGCTTGCAAAAGATAAGAACATTTTGCTTGTGACAGGTGAGATTGGCGACCAGACTATGGGAACAATGGTGAACATGGAGCTTACGTACAAAGAACGTAATACAACTATGGCTGATGCAGTGAAGATTGACCTGTTGCATAAGATTTGCATAGGTGAGTTTAAAGGCAACTTCACGCAGTCTTGCATAGCAACGTATGGCGATGTTATTACATGGCTGGAGAAAACGCCTGAGAATTGCACAGTAGCTGAGTTTCTGTGGGCAGTCAACTTCATCTACAAATATCTGCTTGTCATCTACAGACTGTATATGTGTGGTATGGTGCAGTATGGCGAGGGAAAGAACGTAGTACATTTCTTTGACACGGAAAAATTCCAGCAATATGCAATGTCAAACTATGAGGAAAACTGCGCATACGTAAAAGACTATGAGTATAAACAGGCATTTAAAGATTGGATTTATACTCAGAACGGCGACGAAGAATTCCGCAAATATAAGCTGAAAGTGCCGTCGCTGCGTCTAAGCAACTATTGGAGAGAGAGGGTGCGGTTAGATGTGTGATTTTCTGTTATGGAAAAACGCCAAAAGCATATTCTATATGGCATCCATAGCTGCTACGTGGATATGGACTCCTGCAATATTCGTCAGCAGTGAGAAAGCATATTACAGTGGCTTAGATGGATTCCTGCTGTTCCTTATCCCTAACATCCTTACGCTTATGCTGTTTGCATATTTTGCATCGGTGGTAAGATGTAAGACAGATGGATTTACACTTACTGATGCTATTAAGGGTGCAGGAAAAGGGCAACAGAGGTTACACCTTGCAGTATCATGTACTATACTGATTTGCTCTACGTGCGTCCAACTTATGGGACTGCATACGCTGTTTGTGGCGTGGGGTGATATACCGAAATGGCTGTCAGCACTTACTGTATCAGTTATGGCGTTGGCTATGGTTTGGCGTGATGGCATCAAGGGCAGTATTCTTGCTGATTACAACAAGTATTTCCTAATGCTTTTTGGTGGGCTGATATTGCTTGCGGCAGTGCTGGCAGACGGCGGTTCTTTGAATATTATGGGCAGAAAACCCATACCTTTCATGGAGCTGTTAGGGGCATTCGGTATACCTACTATTATCGGTTTGTTGTCAGCACCGTATGTTGACCAGACTTTCTGGCAAAGAGTTTTCAGTATAGACAAAGACAAAATAAAATCGACTTTTATCGGCAGTGCGTTGATGTTTGGCATCATTCCTGCCGTTTTTGGTTTAATTGGTTTTTGTAGTGTTGGCGGTACAGAATGGACGATTGCGACGGCTTTTCAGTTATTTCCATTGAAAGTCATTCTTGCTATATGCGTATTATGTGCCCTGATTTCGACACTTGACAGTAATCTATGCGCCTTCTCATCTATTGTTTGTGCTGATATGAAACAGTCAATCAGCATTGGCAGATTATCTATGATAGCATTGATTGTTGTAGCATCTGCCGTAATGATAATGACAAACCTGGGTATTACAGATATGTTCTTGATTTATGGCACTATACGTACTTGTGTGGCACTACCGACAATACTAATTATTTTAAACAGATATAATCCGCAACGATTACTGTACTCAACCATATTATCAGTTACAGTTGCGCCATTGGGATTTATTGTAAGCGGCGGTAATTGGATATTTACTGTGCTTGCATTGATTATCCCAGTTTTTGGTTATGACAGGAGGTAAAAATGGCTCAGTCAACAACAAATCTCGGGAAGATACACGTCTTCCCGTCAGAAACACTATACAATCAATTTAAAGACATCATCGCAGATAACGATTTAGCGTTATTAAAAGATGATGGGGCGTACATCGTCGCCGCCCTGCTGGAGCAGAACGGCTATGTTAAATTTAGCAATGGGCTAATTCTGCAGTGGGGAAGTAGCAATGTGACTCATAGAGATACCACGGTAACGTTTCCCATTGCGTTCAGCGTTCTGTATAGCGTTGTGGGTGTTCCCAAAAGTAGTAGCAACCTAAGCGGCAGCAACAGCAATTTCGGCGTAAAAAGCCAAAATAATACGAGTTTTATCGCCAATATGTATGACAATGGAAATGGTTATGCAGGTTTTAACTGGTGCGCTTTTGGTAAAGCTTAAGCTTTACTTACATACCCAAAGCGATATAGTTGATAGCCGTACCCATGTATGTTGGCCACGTTATAGAGCTGTTAGTTCTCACAATCCAAGATGTGTTTTCAAAAGTTGCGTGGCCCCATGATTCCTGCGCTGTAGTGATGCAAAAAAAATTCTGAAATGATATCGGGAATTTTAGTGTTGCTGCTGTGCTTCTTCCCCACTGCTATACGCCGATGGATAACCAATATGCACGTTCAAAAGAAGTGAATGCGGAGTCAGGGGCTGCTACGCTAAAAGCAAATCCGTTGAGCGTAACATGACTTGCGTATATGTCTAATGTTGATACGCCGGGGGCAGAATGAAAAGCAGTCAAGCAAAATATTTGGGTCGAATAAGCAACTGGAAAGTTAACCGTCACATTATTGTATGACGTTGTATATCCCCACTGCTATGCTATACCTACACAAAAACAGATAGCTGACTCGTCGATGATATATGTTTCGAAAGCGATGGGCGATATACTTCTAATCCAGCCGTATTCACTTCCCGCGCTGCCTTTGCGATAACCCATCATGTCAGCATAATAGACAACAGCCAAAGGCAACGGATATGTCCATGTATATGTGGATGCTGCTTTTATTCCCCACTGCTATTGTCCGATAGCTATCCAATCGCGTCCGCCAGCATTACTGCCTGTCTTGACGTAAAACCTTGATACAGTGCGTTCCTGTTCTTCTGGATACTTTCCGCTGTTATATGTGCCAGAATAAGCAGATGTGACATCTGCATTAGAATTTAAATCGTAACTTGTAGATATACAGGTGTAGTTAACATTGGTAAATGAGATTGGGAATGTTATTTGCTCGTAATCAGTTGTACGAGCATGTTTTCCCCACTGCACAGAAAGGCTCATAACGTCTTAATTTAAACCTACGCTTATCATTACACCTAAATCATTAAAAAATCGCCCACAGGCAAAATCTGTGAGCGTAGAAAGGAAAAAACATGAATGATAAAAGAGTAAATCAATATCTTATCCTGCCAGAAGCAGGACAGAGAAAAGACACAAAGCTCGCAGTTGAGCATAGCGAAGAGCAAATTGCTGAGATGCTTAAACAAGGCTATGTAATCGTCAATCATGATGATTTTAACAAGCTCATCGGTAATGCTGACGGCGAGTACCTCATTGCTGATGACGGCAGTGTTTATCCTAAACCTGCACCTACAGACGCAGAGCTGCTGGCTGTTGCAAAGCCTGCCAAAATCGCAGAGCTTAAGGCTGAGCGTGACAGCAAAGAGGTTGAGCCGATTACCTACAACGGTAACAGATATGATTACGATGACAAAGCGCGCGAGCGCATCAACGCTGCCATCATTGCCTTAGACGTACAGGGAGCTGATGCGTCCATTGATTGGACTACTGCAGATAACGCCGATGTCAAGGTAACAGCCAACGATTTGCGTATGGTAATCGCCATGATTGCACAACGCTCAAACGCCCTACACGTGGCGTATAGAGCCGCTAAGGATAAGGTAGAGGCTGCGACAACTGTTGCTGAGGTTGATGCTGTTACTCTCAACCTCTAAAACGGCTCAAAACCTTGCTGTGACGGCGTTTGTGGCATGTTCCCGACAATCATGTCGGGGAGTAACACGTTAGCAACATTAAATCCACGATACGGCAAGGCTTAACAGTGCCAGCTCCTAGCAGATAAGCAACACGTTAGCAACACAGCCTATATCATATCAATAGCCTTTTTAAGCTCGTGCAGGCTCTTATGCGTGTACACGCCTTTTGTCACGCCTTGGCTGGCGTGGCCTAAGATACGCTTGACGGCCGTCTCGTTAGCTCCGGCGTTGTCGAGCATCGTGGCGCAGGTGTGGCGGCACTCATGCGGCGTGTGATGACAATTAGTCGCGTCCATGACGTTGTCAAAAAAAGCAATGTAACATCTGCGCTGGGGTACACTCCTCCGGTAAGCGACACAACCTATGTCAACGCGACAGCGTCAGCCGCAGGCCTGATGAGCAGCAGCGACAAAAGCAAGCTGGACAGCATAGCAGCTAACGCCAACAACTATATCCATCCTGCATCTCATCCGGCAAGCATGATAACCGGACTGGCTGCGGTGGCTACTAGCGGCAGCTATAATGATCTGTCGGACAGCCCGGCGATACCTGTTGTGGATGACAGCTTGTCCAGTGACTCTACCAATGCCGTGCAAAACAAAGTTGTGTATGGCTTGGGGCAAAAGTTTTTTAACCAGCTCAGCGCCTTGGCATCTGTAGCCAGGACTGGCAGCTACTCGGACCTTACCGGTACGCCGGGCAACGCCACGACATCTGCCGCGGGGCTGATGAGCGCTGCAGACAAGGCCAAGCTGGACAAGGTCGACGCTGACGCGGGCAGCGTCAAGCTGATAACATACAGTTAAGGTTCTTAAGGCGTCTTATACAGAACGGCTTTTATTATGTAATTTTTAGGAGGTTGAAAGATGAACTATAAACTTTTTTTTGATAGTGTGGCAGGTGCAGGCAAAACGCTTTATACAGGTTGGAATTATAAGGCTGTAGCTGCTGCGATAATGGTAATCCTGCTCCACAAGCATGCAATCCTGTTTTATGCTTTTTCTGCTTTGGTTGTGCTGGATTGTCTGACAAAATGGATTGCCATTGCGCATGATTATCTGGTTAAACAAGGAAAAACGCCAACATTTTTGCAGTCCGTTGTCGGCATTAAGGCAGCTCGTAGCGCAGGATTGATTTCCTCCGAGGTGATGAAACACAGATTCCTTGGAAAAATAGCAGTTTATTTATGCTGCGTGATAGCAGCGGCCACAGCAGACCTTATTATGGTTGAACTAAGTAAACCAGCATGGGCAGTTAGTACAATCATTGGTTACTTAACGGCAACGGAATTACTAAGTATAGTAGAAAACCTCAACGCTGCTGGCGTTGAGGCTGTAAAAGGCTTAATTGATACTGTCAAGAAAAAAAGGATGTGATAACATGGACCTTAGACATCTCTTAGCACACGAGGTAGCTGCTGGCATCATCGCCACCGGCATCGAGGGCGCATATGACAGCGTGAGCTGCAGCACTGCCGGCAATTACCCCAGCATGGGCGTGAGCCAGTGGGAGGGCGGCCGCGGGGACAACCTCCTGAGCTGGATTGACGGTGGCCGTAAATTTATCGGCCGCACATACTCCGATATTGTTAACTCCGGCGAGCTGGATGAGCTACGTGCGGTCCTCGACAGTGAGCAGGGCAGGGCTGCTCAGATTGAGATATTGGCAGCCGACTGCCTTGATTATGTCGACGCGCTGATGCCGTACATCAGTGACAGCAAATGCGTTATCTACGCAGGGATGTGGTGCCCGACATCCACCAACGTGGTGAGGGTTTTTGTGCGCAACCGCAGGAACTGGGGCTACGATGTAAACAATCTGTCCGCGCTGGCGGATGTGTTCGCGGAGGAGTACTATGTAGCTGCTGCCGTCGGCAACGCCTACCGTCAAGGCTATGCCAACAGGGCGAGAGCTACATATAATTATCTTGCCGAGCATGATATTGATTGGGGGATGCTTGATGTATGATAAAGGGTGGATATATCGTGTCGGGGTTATGTGTCTATGCGCTGCTGTCGGTAGCTACATCCTGTACACCTGCCTCAGCAGCAGAGACAGCGCCCCGGCAGGAGATAATGGTGAGCGTCCCGCTCAGCAGGTTAACCGAGCTACAGAGCTTAATCAACAGGCAGGAGCAGCGGTTAAATCAGCTGCAGGAGCTGTTGAGCGGGCAGAGCAGCGGGCTGAGTCAGCAGCAGCAGCAAATCAGTCAGCTCAGGCAAGAGCTGCAGACTGCAAAAAACTCGTTGACAAGCTCCAATCAGATAATCAACGAGCAAAACAAATCATTGATGAGCTTATCAGAGGAGCTCAAACAGGAGCGGCGCAGGACGCGGCGCATTGAGCGTCAGCGCATCTTATGGCAGGCTGTTGCCGGCGGCGCTGTCGTGTATATGGTGCTTAAAGAATAGTTTATATTTGGGGCCAACGCTGGGGCCAACGCGCCTAAAAAATCGCCGAAAACAGGGCGAAAAATAGTAAAAATCAACAACTTAAAAACGCCTTTTTTACACGCAAAAATACCCCGCAACCTGCATGGTTGCGGGGTTTCTTTCATGGTGATCCAGGAGGGATTCGAACCCCCGACCCACGGCTTAGAAGGCCGTTGCTCTATCCAACTGAGCTACTGAACCATATTAACTTGGAGCGGGCGATGGGAATCGAACCCACAACATCAGCTTGGAAGGCTGAGGTTTTACCACTAAACTACACCCGCATGGTCGGAGTGGCAGGATTCGAACCTGCGACACCCTGCTCCCAAGGCAGGTGCGCTACCAAACTGCGCTACACCCCGAATACAAAAGGTATTATACTATTTAATTAAACAGATGTCAAGAGAAAATATATACTTTGTTAATCATGAAGCAGAAGAAAAATATTTGAAATCATATTTTCCTTTTGCCTTACAGATTGCTTATTTCAGCAGTTCTTCCTTAAGCTCGTAATATTCGCGTGAGAAATAGGGTGTAAGCTGTGCTTCACGATGGTCATAGCCAAAGGCGCGTTTGGTGAGCGACAAAACCGGTGGTGCCTGAATGCGTTTGGCAACAGCAAAGCCGGCGAACAGCTTCCACCAGCGCTCCAAATCGGCAATCAGCGCAGCGGCATCGGGGCAGGCTTCGTTAATCGCTTCCTGCGTACAGCCAAGCTCTGAGGCCAGCGTGCCGGCTTTGTACCAGCGCAGGATGTCTGCCGGCGTTGTTTTGTGCCAGTTTTCGATAAAGGCACGCAGCAGGTAATCGTGATAACCATACACCAGCGGGTCGCCGCCGTTGCCTACTGTCTGTGCATCCGAAAGCTCGGCGCTGGGACGGATATTGAAGATAGCTTCGGGGATTACTTCGCGTTTGTAAATCACTTCGTTCAGATAATGGCCAAGGGCATATACCTGATGCTTCCAAAGGTCACCGATCATGGCCATGGCGCCGCAGATGTCGCCGTAGAAGGTGGCGTAGCCGATAGCAAGCTCTGCTTTGTTGGAGTTGCAGCTGAAGGCGCCGCCGAAGGCTGCTGAAGCAGCAGCGATGACGCGTGCGCCGCGGTCGCGGGCCTGAATATTTTCTTTTATGAGTCCGCTGAGCTGCAGGTTGAAGCTGCTGCCGTCTGCCAGATTGGTGATAGGCGTTTCTTCTAATTGCTTGACTGTCAGCTCATAGCTTTCGCTGATTGGCATTACGGCATAGTTTGCTCCCAATGCCTGCGCCAGCTGCTGCGCGCTGTTGCGTGTGGCAGCAGAGTTGAAGCGTGAAGGCAAATTGAGCAGCAGCACGTTCTCCGGTCCCAAAATATCCGCATACATGACAGCGGTTACGGCGCTGTCGATGCCGCCGGAAAGGCCGACGGTCATGCGTTTGATACCGCATTGCTGCAGGAATTTGGCGGTGCCGTAGCGTAGAGCGCGGTATACGGATTCCGGCTCCTGCGGCAGCTCTGCCGGCGGACAGGTGGGAATGATGCGGTTCACTTTTGTATCCCAGGTGAATTCTAAAAAGGTATCGGCATACATGGGCGCAGAGGTAACCAGACTGCCGTCTCCGTTGTAGGCGGAAGTACAGCCGTCGTAGGTGAAGATGTTCTTGCCGTTGTTCTGGATGCCGACATTGTTGCAGTAGATGAGCGGAATGCCTGCGGTGCGTGCCTGCGCACTGAAAAGGCGGTTGCGCTTACGGTTTTTGCCCAGCGTATAGGGGGAGCAGGAAAGGTTGCACAAGAGCTGTGCTCCGTTGGCTGCCAACGTTTGCGGTACGTTAAGGTGATAGTTTTCCGTCCAGCCGTCCTCGCACAGCATGACGCCGATGCGCAGGCTGGTGCCTCGGATGACGATTTCCAAAGGCTGCAGTGCTTCGCTGACGCTTGCACCTTCTTCGGCGCAGAGTTTCTGCAGGCTGTAAAAATGACGGCAGTCATCAAATTCGCGGTAGTTGGGCAGCGATGTCTTGATGAAGAAGCTGCGTCCCTGATAACCGCCGAGCAGCTTACCGTTTTGGCAGGCAAAGGCGGCGTTGTATTTGCGCACGCGTCCGTCCTCGTTGAGCTTGCCTGATTCGGTGGCAACGCTACCGAAGATAACGCAGATATTTTCGGTGGCAGCGACGATCTTTTCGGCATAATAGGCGCAGTCATCCAAAAATGTCTGCTGCTCCCAAATGTCGCCGATAAGATAACCCGGCAGTGCCATTTCGGGCAGAAGCAGGATATCGGCCTCAAGGCTGCGTGCTTTTTCAATAGCGTCAATGATTTTCTTATAGTTTACATCAGGACGGCCGGGAGTAATTTCCAGCTGTCCGCAGATAATTTTCAGCTTCAATTTATTGTCCTCACAATTTTATTTGCATTTTACATTACTATAGTGCTATTATAACAGAGATGAAGTAATTTCTCTAGCTTAGAGGGGGTTTTTCCTTATGAAACATAACAAAAAAACTAATGCAGCCCGCCGTTTGGACGAGCTGAAGATAGAATACCGTATTATGGAATATCCGGTGGACGAGGAGCATCTGGATGCTGTGCATGTTGCCGCAGAGGTTGGCATGCCTGCATCACAGGTATTCAAAACACTGGTAGTACGCGGTGACAAGAACGGCATTATGTTTGCCGTAATTCCCGGTGATGGCGAGCTTGATTTAAAGGCGTTGGCCAGAGCCAGCGGCAATAAGCGTGCCGAGCTGGTACATCTGAAGGAGGTATTGCCGCTGACAGGCTATATTCGCGGCGGCTGTTCACCATTGGGCGCTAAAAAGAACTACCCTGTATATATGGATGAGACAAGCAATAACTGGCCGGAGATTGCAATCAGCGCCGGTCAGCGCGGTATGCAGATTATTGCAGCGCCTGCTGATTTGCAGCGTGCTACGGTTGCAACGGTGGCACCGCTGATTTTTGCAGAGTAACTCTTGTTCCTTCCTATAAAATATGCTATTATAATCTTGATAACCTATTTGCACAATTGTGTTTGAAAGAAATACGACTGTGCTGGCCTGAAGGCGTATTATTAACGCTGACGGCAGTATGACGTCAAAATTCAAAGAAGAAAGTAGGTTGAATATATGTTATATGTTAGTACAAGAGGGAAAACTGATTTGTTTTCCGCTGCACACGCGATAACCCGTGGCTTGGCAGCGGATGGAGGATTGTTTGTACCGCAGAATATTCCTGCGATGCGTATGGTTGATATAAAGGCGATGGAGCGCAAGCCTTATACGGAGCGTGCTGTTGACGTTCTGCTGCAGTATCTTACTGATTTCAGCGAGGACGAGCTGCGCGAATGTGTAAATGCTGCCTACGCGCCAGAAAAATTCGGTGATAATCCTGTGCCTTTGGTACAGGTAAATGATAACACCGGTGTGCTGGAGCTGTGGCATGGCCCGACGTCTGCTTTTAAGGATATGGCACTGCAGCTTTTGCCGCATCTTTTGACACGTTCGATGCAAAAGACCGGTGAAACGAATAAGGTTGTTATTCTGGTTGCTACCTCCGGTGATACCGGCAAGGCTGCTTTGGAGGGCTTTGCTGATGTTCCTGGAACGCAGATTATTGTTTTCTACCCCAGCGAGGGTGTGAGTGATATCCAGAAGCAGCAGATGATTACCCAGGCAGGCAAAAATGTTAAGGTTTTCGGTATTGAGGGTAACTTTGATGATGCTCAGCGCGGCGTGAAGGAAATCTTCGGTAATACTGCGCTCAGTGATGAGCTGGAGAAAAAGGGATATACCTTCTCTTCTGCCAATTCTATTAACTGGGGCCGTCTGGTGCCGCAGATTGTTTACTACTTCAGCGCTTATGCAGATGCTGTGAAGGCAGGCAAGATTGCTGCCGGTGACCTGATTAATTTTGTTGTTCCGACCGGCAACTTCGGTGATATTCTGGCAGGCTATTATGCTAAGCTGATGGGCTTGCCGATTGACAGACTGCTGTGTGCATCCAACAGTAATAACGTGCTGACTGATTTTATAAATACCGGTGTTTATGACAGACGCCGTGAGTTCTTTAAAACTGTATCTCCTTCTATGGATATTCTTGTTTCCAGTAATCTGGAGCGTCTGCTTTACAGTGTGACTGAGCATGACGCTGCACGCGTAGCGGATTATATGAAGCGTTTGAATACCGAAGGTCATTATGAGATTGACAGCGATGATCTGAAGCAGATTCAAAGCCAGTTCTTCGGTGCCTGGGTTGATGAGCTGGAAACAAAGGAGGCTATCGGACGTATTTATAATGATTACCATTATCTGATGGATACGCATACTGCCGTTGCCTGGCGTGCGATGGAAAAATATCGTTTCCTGACCAGTGATGAAACCTATACCGTGGTGCTGTCTACCGCAAGTCCGTATAAGTTTGCCGACAGTGTTTTGGCTGCGCTTGATGATGCTCAGCCGCAGAGCAGCAATCCTTTTGAGCTGCTGCAAAAGCTGCATGCCGATACCGGTACGGAGATTCCGCCGCGTATGTTGGCGTTGGAGAATCTGCCGGTGCTGCATTCCGAGGTTATTCCTGCGGACAAGATGGAGCTGGCGGTTGTGAAGAACTTGGTGTAATTGTGGCTTGAAGTGAAGAATACTTGCGTTGCGGGTATGTTTTCGCTATAATAAACCCGAAATTTAATATTTATATATGCAAGACTTAGTCTGCCGGGCGGCGGACTAAGTCTTTGTCATAAAAGGAGGTATAAAGTGGACTCCAGGAGTGTACTTGAACAGGTGCGCAGCGGCAAGCTGTCGGTGGCTGAGGCGGAGCGCTATTTTAATCGCAAGGCGTACGAGAATTTAAATTATGCGCGTCTTGATACTTCGCGTGAGCAGCGCACGGGCTTTGCGGAGGTGGTTTACTGCAGCGGTAAGCCTGATGCGTATTTGGCGGATATTTATAAGCGTCTTTTGGCGGAGCAGGGTGAGGTGTTCGGCACGCGGGCAACGCCGGAGCAGTATGAGCTGGTGCGGCGGCAGCTGCCTGATATTGTTTATGATCCGGTGGCGCGGACGCTGAAGCAGGAGCGCCCGGATAAGGTGCGGAGCGGTTGCGTTGTTGTGTGTACTGCGGGTACTGCCGATATTCCCGTTGCGGAGGAGGCGGCGCAGACGGCTGAATTTTTCGGGGCGCATGTGGAGCGTCTTTACGATGTTGGCGTGAGCGGGATTCACCGTCTTTTGGATAAGGTTGATTTGCTGCAGCAAGCAAATTGTGTAGTGACGGCTGCAGGCATGGAGGGCGCGCTGGCGAGTGTTATCGGTGGCCTTGTGCGTAATCCGGTGATTGCGGTGCCGACTTCTGTCGGATACGGTGCGAGCTTTCATGGGCTGAGTGCGCTGCTGACGATGATTAATTCCTGCGCTAACTGTGTTTCAGTTGTGAATATTGATAATGGATATGGCGCGGGGATTATTGCGACGCAGATTAACAGGTTGGCGTGCAAGTGAGATCCAACCCTTCCGTCTGCTCGCAAAGCTCGCCTCCACCTCCCCTTTCAGGGGAGATATAAACTTTTATATGCTCCCTGCAAGGGAGCTGGCATCGCCGCAGGCGATGACTGAGGGTTGTGCTTGGCAATATATTAATTGCTTGTCCAACCTTTCTTGCCTGCCCCTTGCACTCTTCGAGTATAACACGACCAGCATTTTTCATTGCATGAAAAATGTGTCTTAGTATAGGGAAGGTGCCGAGCTAAGCGAGGCGGAAGGGGGCTAGCTATGCGTTTAATTTTTATGAGGGAGAACTATTATGCCTATAAATAAAGATTTAGAAATACAGGCGGAAGCCAAGTTTGCCGTGCTGCAGCAGGAGCTGCGGCGCTTGGGCAGTGTGCTGGTTGCGTTCAGCGGCGGCGTTGATTCGACGTTTTTGCTGCAGGCGGCGCATTTGACGTTGGGAGATAAGGCAATTGCTGTGACGGCACGTTCCGGTGTTGTGCCGCAGCGTGATATAGCGGAGGCAGAGGAGTTCTGTCGGAAGCAGGGAATCTGTAATCTTTACTTTGATTTTGATGAGCTGCAGGTGCCGGGGTTTGCCGAAAATCCGCCGGACCGCTGCTATATCTGCAAAAAAACGCTGTTCAGTAATTTCTTGCGCATTGCACAGGAAAACGGTGCTGTGCTTTGCGAAGGCTCGAATATGGATGATTTGGGTGATTACCGCCCCGGTCTGAGGGCTTTGGCTGAGCTGAAAGTGCAGAGCCCTCTGCGCACTGCAGAGCTGACGAAGGAAGAAATCCGCCTGCTGTCGCATAAGCTGCAGCTGCCGACTTGGGATAAGCCGTCATTTGCTTGTCTTGCTTCGCGCTTTGTTTACGGTGAGCGTATTACAGCGGAGAAGCTGGCGGCGGTGGATAAGGCGGAGCAGCTTTTGTGGGAGCTGGGCTTTAAGCAGTTCCGTGTGCGTGTGCATGGCAGTTTGGCGCGCGTTGAGCTGTTGCCCGAGCAGCTGGAGCTGGCAGTGGCGGAGCCGATGCGCAGTACGATTTACAAAGGATTGAAGGCTGCAGGCTTTGCTTATGTGGCACTTGATTTGCAAGGCTATCGTACAGGCAGCATGAATGAAACTTTAAAGCAGGATTAATTTGTACTTATAGCGAATTTTAGCATTAGCCTGCTACAAGTATGCAGGCTTCAGATTAGGAGGAAGATTTATGAAAAGCTTATATTTGGAATGTAATGCCGGCATCAGCGGCGATATGCTGGTAGCAGCACTTTTGGACCTGGGCGCGGACAAAGAGGCACTGGATAAGGCTCTGCAGAGTATTCCTGCAAAGGGCTTTGAATATAAAATCAGCAGAGTGTCTAAAGCAGGCGTTAACTGCTGTGATTTTGATGTTATTCTGGACGAGGAGCATGCTAACCATGACCATGATATGGCCTTTTTGCATGGCAACGACGATGCTGTAGTGCATAGCCATGAGCATGAGCATCATCATGACCACGAGCATGAGCACGAACACGAACATCATCATGACCATGACCATAAACATGAGCACAGCCATGTGCCGCATGAGCATCATCATCACCATGAGCACCGCGGTCTGCAGGAGGTTATTGCGATTATTGATGCTACGGATATGAGTGCTGCAGCCAAGGAATTGGCGCTGAAGATTTTTGATATTATTGCGGATGCTGAGGCAAAGGCGCATGCAGTGGAGAAGAATGCAGTGCATTTCCACGAGGTTGGTGCGATTGATTCTATCGTTGATATTGTGGCGATTGCTGTGTGTGCCGACAGTCTTGGTGTTGAAAACGTAATTGTACCTGAGCTGTGCGAGGGCCGCGGCACTGTGCGCTGCCAGCATGGCGTGCTGCCGGTGCCTGTTCCGGCAACAGCTAATATTATGCAGCGCTTTGGATTTAATGTACACTTGCTGCCGGTGCAGGGCGAGTTCGTTACACCGACCGGTGCTGCTGCCGCTGCTGCGCTTATGACTACGGACGAGTTGCCGCAGAGCTTTAAGATTCTGGGCATCGGTCTGGGAGCAGGCAAGCGTCAGTATGAGCGTCCCAGCATTTTGCGTGCGCTGCTGATTGAGGATAATGCACAAAAAAAAACTCTGTAAACAGTAACGCTTTGCAGACAGATTGCATCTGCCAATTGCAGTCTGATATTGATGACTGCAGCGGCGAGCTTTTGGGCTACACGCTGGAGCGCCTGCTGGCGGCAGGAGCGCTGGATGCTCATTATCAGCCGGTGTTCATGAAGAAGAGCCGTCCGGCGTGGGAGCTTACTGTTATCTGCCGCGAGGATGACAGAGCGAAGCTGGAAGCGCTGATTTTTGCGGAAACGACAACCATCGGTATCCGTCGTGCGCGCATGGAACGCACTGTGCTGCCGCGTAGCAGGTATGTGGTGCACACTGCTTACGGTGATGTGGCGGTGAAGCGCTGCCTGCTGGAGAACGGCGAACGCTGTTATGTGGAATATGACAGTGCTGCCAAACTGGCACAGGAGCAGGGAGTGCCGCTGCAGGATATCTATCTGGCGGCGCAGTTGGCGCAAAAAAACATAAATTAGCCACAAAAGTGTGGTATAATATCTCCATAATACGTCAGAGAATGGAGAAAAAATGACTAATGTTTTCGATTTGATAGAAGAATTTTATACACAGGATGAAGAATGGAATACGGTATTGCAGCAAGCCTGTGCTGAGGATTTCCTGCGCTATAAAACATGGCAGGGAGCCAAGGATGGCGAACTGGTCAAGATTTGGGATTATATTACGATTCTTTGTATTTACCTTGGCAATTCCGAGAACTTTCTCGGTGATATGTCGCGTGAGGATTTTATTGACTGCGTAGGCTGGTGCTGCCGCAATGTTTCCGGCTTCCCGGCAACGGAGAGCAACATCGCACATTTCCTGGATGTTATGCAGGAGTTTTATGCATATATGAAAAAGAAACGCATTATTACCCGTGATAATGCGCCTGCCGAAGCCAAAGCCAAGCTGCTGGTTGACGGAAAACTGCAGATTGTCGGCAAAGATGGCAGCTTTTTGCCGGAGCATGACCGCTACAATCTTTATTCTACGCCGGATTTGCCGACGAAAGTGTACTTGAACATCGGCGAGAGAATGCAGAATCTGCTGGATGATGTGCAAAGCTACTATACGCAGAAGCAGTTCCGTCGCGATTTGGAGCGGGCCGATTTTCTCTTCGGCGGTATTTTTCAGAATGGTACAGTTCAGGAAAAGCCGGGCACGGAGGAATATTCACAGACCTTTTGGGATTATTTTCTTTTTGACTATCGCTTGCTTGAAGATGACAAAACGCCGCTGCAGCATTACCGTGATGTAATCTGCCGCGACGCTTCCGAGATGGATACCTCCGTTGATATTTTGAATGAGCTGATTAAGGCAAAGCTGGTTCTCTTTGATGTGCAAAGACGCACGGAGGAGGGAATGTATGTCTGCAGAAATATTTTCACCAATGAAAAATATACCCTGATGCTGCCGGTAGATGATAATATTGACACAGAAGGCTATATTTTCATGGGCCATATTTTTTATGAAAATACTATGGTGATGAACTTCCTGCGCGGACTGGTGATGTCGCAAACCTCGCGTAAGCGCTTTTTCGAGGTTGTCAGCGCGGCGAAGGACTGGTTTGCTGTGCGCCAAAGCGGCGAAATGAGCTGGGAGGAGTTTATCAACCGTAATCCGATGTTCGTGCGCCATGTTTCTGTTGTATATGCCATCTATGTGCGGATGGAGGGCTTTAATTTCAGCACGCAGATAAGTGATTATCAGCCGGCGGCGCTGCTTGAGGACAAGACCTCGGCAATGCTGGAATCTCTTAGAGGAACAGGCCTTTTTTCTGCCTATGATATACAGCTGATGCGTACCATGTGGAGCGATTTTATGCTTCGTGGCAATGCTTTGCCTGATAATACAGACGCTGATTTTGAGCATTGGACGGCAGCTGTTATGTACTGCTTTGTTAAGCTGAATGATGTTTATACCTTTACGGAAAAGCAGGTTTTTGCTATGTGCCGTGCTACCGACCATGTAAAGCTGAAGCAGATGATAGATATGCTAAATAAAACCTTGCAGCTGGAGGCACACGACCCGCGTTATGTTAACGAAGAGGGTCTGTTGCTGATGCTGCTGCAGTGAGAGGAGGCACCAGAATATGAAGTGTGATTTTTGCGGACACGAGGTTGCTCCCGGCACAGTGGAATGTCCGTACTGCCATTATCAGTTCAAGATTGATGCGCAGGTGCTCAGTCCGGAGGAGCGCGATACCTTTGAGGGCGTGACGATAGACGAGAGCGCAGGCACAGAGGAAACCAAAAGCGCCAGGGAAGGCGCTGTATATGACCTGTCTCTTATACACATCTCCGAGCC
>OJQM01000370.1_pt1 | contig 26595 bp, 18 predicted proteins | sample 1598751 | NCBI WGS metagenome assembly OJQM01 (sample SAMN03922455, study PRJEB24848) | human gut metagenome | isolation source: stool sample | host: Homo sapiens | place: Germany | collected 2009-11 | reverse complement strand
GCCAAGCGCCGGATTTTCCTCCTGCAGCAGCTCGAAGTAATCAGCCTGCTTATCAGCGCCGATATCAAGCGTACGGATAATAACACGCTTGCCGGCCATTGCCTCCGCTGCCAGCTTATACTTTTCAAACTGCTGCTCCTCTGTCGGATAATCCTTGCTTTCCAGATAAATGAACTCACTGCGGAAAAGTCCGATGCCCTCTGCATCGTTCGCCAGCACGCTGGCCAAATCACCGGTGCCGCCGATGTTGGCATATACATGCACCTGCTGGCCGCCGCCGGTAATGCTCTTTTTGCCCTTGAGCTCCTCCAAGAGCTTTTTATGCTGTGCATCCTGCTCCATCTTCGCCTTGATACGCTCCAGCGTTGCTTCATCAGGATCAACGAAAACCTCGCCGGTATAGCCATCAACCGCTATCAGCTTGCCGTCATATTCTTCACCGATGCTGCTGCCGGTGCTGACAACCGCAGGAATACCGATCGTGCGCGCCAAAATTGCCGTATGCGAATTTACACTGCCTGCCGCCGTCACAAAGCCCTGCACACGCGATTTATCAAGTTGTACGGTTTCACTGGGTGCCAGGTCATCCGCTGCCAGAATGTAACTGCCACTGCCGCTTTCCCAGCTGCTGCCTGCATCACCCAGGCAGCCAAGCACCTTGTTGGAAATATCCTTGACGTCGGCAGCGCGTGCACGCATATAATCATCTTCCATCGAAGAAAAAATTTCTGCAAAATTAGCTGCGATAGTCTGCACCGCATATTCCGCATTAACCTGCTGTGTGCGGATAATGCCTTCAACAGACTCTATATAATCAAGGTCCTCCAGCATCATCTGGTGAATTTCAAAAATAGCGGCATTATCCTTGCCTACATCTGCAACAGCCTTTTCATAAAGCTCTGCCAGCTTATCTATAGCATCCTGACGCGCTGTCTGAAAGCGTGCAACCTCAGCCTCGGCATTCTGCACCTTACGACGTTTAACTGCTGCTGCATTACGACGCAGTACAGCCAAGGTTCCCAGCGTTACGCCACCGCAAACGCCCTTACCCTTTAATGAAAGCATTTTATCACCTCGCGAAAAATCTCTCTTACTGCGAACTTACAGGTTAGCCTTGAAGAAAGCCTCCAAAGCTGCTGCTGCTGCATCCTCATCAGCACCCTCGCAGGTAACAGTAATCTCTTCACCCTTTTTAACGCCCAGGGCCATAACGCCGAAGATACGCTTCAAATCACCTTTTTTAGCACCTTTGGCAATGGTGGTACTGCTGGCAAATTTGGCAGCCTCTTTAACGAGCAGTCCTGCCGGACGTGCATGGATGCCTGCTTCATCAGTAATAACATAAGTAAATTGTTTCATTTTTTATTTCCTCCGTTTCGCTAATAACAATATTCTGCCGCTAAATCCTTAAAATCCTATTTTTGTTTTTATCTTTTTTCTCTATCTGTTATTCGTTCACGTTCTTTTTAACAAACCCCATAAGCACAGCTGCCAGCACACTGCCTGCTGCCAGAGCTGCAAAATACATCGGCCAGTTCTGCACTACGCCGAAAACAAATACACCGCCATGCGGTGCCGGAACGCTGCAGCCAAAGGCCATGGACAAAGCACCGGCTACACCGCTGCCCAAAGCGCAGGTCGGAATTACACGCAACGGGTCACTTGCTGCAAAGGGAATAGCGCCTTCGGTAATAAAGGACAGACCCATGATAAAGTTGGTCACGCCGGACTGACGCTCCTTAGAAGTAAATTTACTCTTAAACAGCATAGTACACAGTGCAATCGCCAGCGGCGGCACCATACCGCCAATCATAACCGCAGCCATAATCTCGCTGCTTACAGCGCTGCCGTCAGCTGCAGCCAAAGAAGCAGTACCGAAAACATAGGCTGCCTTGTTCAGAGGACCGCCGAAGTCAATGGACATCATAGCACCCAACACAAAGCCCATCAGCACTTTGCTTGTTGTGCTCATGCTTGCCAGCGCACCTGCCAGCCATTGGTTGAAGGCTGCAGTCGGCGGGTTGATAACGTAGGTCATCAAGATGCCCATAAGCAGCAGGCCGATAACAGGATACAGCAGAATCGGCTTCAGACCTTCCAAGCTGTCAGGCAGTACACTGAACACCTTGCGCAATGCCAGGATCAGATAACCGCCAATGAAGCCTGCAAACAGCGCGCCGAAGAAGCCGCTGCCGCCGGAGGCTGCCAAAAAGCCGCCTACGATACCAAGCATCAGTGCCGGACGCTCGCCGATACTCATTGCGATATAGCCTGCCAAAATCGGCATCATCATGCTGAACGCCAAACCGCCGATATTCTTAAAGAAGGCTGCTAGCGGCGTGCCGCTGCCAAACTTAGCCGTGCCGGCAAATTCCATATCGAACATAAATGCCAGCGCGATAAGAATACCACCGCCGATTACAAACGGCAACATGTGCGAAACGCCATTCATCAGATGCTTATAAATTTGTCTCCCCAGACTTTCCTCAGCATCTGCCACGTCACTTGTCGCCTCGCTGCCGCCCTTGCCTGCGTAAGCAGAAACATTACCGCTCAAAATCTCCTCGATAAGCTCCTTCGGCTTGTTGATACCGTCAGCTACCTTAACGAAGATAACCGGCTTGCCTGCAAAGCGCTCCACAGGCACGTTCTTGTCTGCAGCCACAATAATGCCTTCGGCTTCTTCTATCTCTGCCACCGTCAGCTTATTTTTTACGCCGCCGCTGCCATTGGTTTCAACCTTCATTGCAACGCCCATCTTACCGGCCATCTCCTGCAAAGCCTCTGCTGCCATATAGGTATGTGCAATACCTGTCGGGCAGGCAGTAACAGCCAGCACCTTGCGCTGCTTAGCAGGCTCTGCTGCCGGTGCCTCTTCTTCCTCATCCTCAAACTTTTCGTTTTCGTATTTGTCGATAACTGCCAAAAAGTCCTTGGCGCTACCGGCATTCAGCAGCTCGCTGCGGAAATTATCGTTCATCAGCAGCATGCTCAGATGGCTCAGCACATCAAGATGCACATTATCCTTCGTATCAGGTGCAGCAATCAGGAAGAACAGCTTCGCAGGCTCGCCGTCCAGACTGTCGAAGTCAACGCCGTCCTTTACCAGCATAGCTGCCAGTCCCGGTGCCTTTACAGCACTTGTCTTGGCATGCGGAATGGCAATGCCTTCACCGATACCCGTGCTACCCTCCTCTTCACGACGCAACACGCAGGCTCTGTATTCGTCCTTATCAAGCAGATTACCGCCGCTCTCCATCAGCGTAATCAAATGCTCCAGCGCTGCTGCCTTATCCTTAGGCTGCGCTTTAAGATCAATGCTTTCTACCTTCAGCAAATCAACTATTTTCATCTTATTTTTTCCCCTTCTTTTTTATTTATTAGTCACGCCCTGTAAAATAATTTTATCAATATCATCACTTGTTGCCAGCCAATCCTTAAACGCGCTTGCGCTGCCTGCGGCTACGCCAAGGCGCAGCGCCTCCTCATAATCCTGCGTTTTAAGATAGCCAGCCAAAAAGCCGGCCACCATACTGTCACCGGCACCAACAGAGTTTACCAGTTTACCCTTCGGTGAAGCCATCATATGCTGCCTGCCATTTTCGTCCAACAGTACAGCTCCGTCCGCTCCACGCGAAACCAGCACATTACGTGCTCCCTGCTGCTGCAGCTTCAGTGCAGCAGCAAGAATATCCTCCTCATTCAGCAACGGTCCCCGGCCAAAGAACTCTCCTAATTCCTCATGGTTTGGTTTGATTAAAAACGGCTTATATTTCAGCACCTTGAGCAGCAAATCGCCAGTAGCATCTACCACAACCCGTGTGCAAGCAGGCTGCAGCAGCTCCAGAATCTGCTCATAAATATCATCCGGCAGTGAAGCGGGTATACTTCCTGCCAGCACCAAAATATCATCCTGCGTCAGACCCTGCAGCTTGGTGAAAAGCTTTTGCAGCTCTTCCTTGCTCAGCTGCGGTCCCTGACCATTCAGCGCCGTTTCCGAGTCCGAAATAATCTTCGTATTAATGCGCGAGCAGCCTTGACCGGCCTGAATAAAATCACAGCGGCAGCCTGCCTCCTGCAGCAGGCGTTCTATCTCTGCACCGCTAAAGCCGGCCGTAAAGCCCAAGGCTACCGATTGCAGCCCCAGATTTTGCAGCACCAGCGAAACATTGATTCCCTTGCCACCCGGATATATATTTTCTACTTGGGTGCGGTTAATCTCGCCTACTGCAAAATTATCAACCTTTACCACATAATCCAAGGAAGGGTTAAAGGTTACAGTATAAATCAAAGTACAATCACCTCCGTATGCTGCTTGTAGGACCTAACGTTCAAGCCCTCCTGCGCAGCTGTAATAATCACGCCCTTGGACAACGGGCCGAAGGACACGTTCGACAGCGCCTCAAACTTGCTGGCATCCGCCAATACATAGCATTTACGGCAATGCTCCATCGCCACACGCTTATTCATGGCCTCCTCTATATCAGGAGTTGTGAAGCCCTCTTCTACCGTAATACCGTTAGTTCCGAAAAAGCCCTTGCTGAAATGATAATGCTGCAGGGAAGCAACCGCTTCCGTACCGATTACCGCATCAGTTGTCGCCTTCACACGCCCTGCTATAAGCAGTGTTTTCAGGCCGCGCTGCGCCAGCTTCTGTGCCAGCGTAATACCGTTCGTTACATAAACAGCATCCTTTTCCGTCAGGTAGGTTGCCAGCTGCTCGGTTGTCGAGCCCGCATCAAGAAAAATAAAATCGTTGGGACGCACCAGCGTTGCCGCATACGCAGCAATTGTACGCTTATCTTCAATGTTACGACTGTATTTTTCCTGCATATTGCGCTCCTGCACAGGCTCCGCCTCGCGCACGGCAGTCGCACCGCCATGCACCTTGCGTACCTTGCCCAAGCTGTCCAACTGCACCAAATCACGGCGGATAGTGGACTCAGAGGTTTCCAGAAGCCTTGCCAGCTCCGGTACTGTCGCCGCACCGTCACGCGTGACAATGCGAACAATTTCTTCAAATCTTTCTTGTGTTAGCATGAGCATCTCTCCTCTTGCAGATATTATATAATCATTTTCACGCAAAATCAATCATTTTTGAGCAAGAATCTGCATTTTTTTGATTTTTTTGCAGATTATCTTCAGCTTCTTTCAAAGCAATAAAAAAGCAGATGCCTCTCCCAATTTGGAGAAGCATCTACATGAAGAATTGTTTGTATAGTTTTAAAAACAGTGTGCATAAAAGCGTCAGCTTATTTTACCAAAGCACGCATTTCATCCGCAGTCAGAGTAAAGTATTCCTTTACGGTATAGAGCTCACGGCGACCGCGGCAATCTGCAAACAAAGCAACATCAACATCAGGAATATTTTCTATTGCTTCCTCTACGCTCTTGCCGTTTTTGGCATAAGCCTCAAATCGCAGGACAAATTTTTCGCCGGTACCTGCCGGAACCAGCATTGCTTCAAAATAATCATCCTCGCGCAGATAACCCTCACGGTTAACCTTACCGCGCAGCAGCACATCACTATACTGCTCCTGCGGCAGATAAATACGCATATAAGCATCCAGAATAGTACCTTCCTGCTTGCCTACGTTATCAAAAGGTACCTCTAAGGAAAAATCAATTCTGTCGGCATATACCTTATCCAAAACAGCCTTAGTGCGCTGTTTTACCAACAAACGCATTACAGCATCACCCTGAATAGAAATATATACACCTACAATTATAACGCCTAAAATAAACAGTCCTACAAGGACTCCCACAATCGTCATCAGCATCTTGCTTCCCCCTTACGCCTTATGATAATCCTTGATAATGCAGATTGGTGTTTTTTCACTGCCGTTGCCAAAAGGATTATCAATAAGGATTTCCGCAACCTTATCCGGATCAACACCTTTAGACCAGCCAAGCACTGCAGAGCGCTTCAAATCGTTAACGTCGGCAATAGCAGCGCCATAGCAGCCGCAAGCCTTGGTAATTGCTTCGGCAACCTTTTCCGGTTCTGCCGGACCATAAACAATATGCTTGTCATACGGAGGCATTGTGCCGGTAACATCGTCAATCAGGCGAGCCTGTTTGCCTGCCATACGGTAGAAGGTACCGCTTACGCCTACACATTTAGCAGCAAAGCCGCAAATTACTGCCCACAGAACACGTGCACCGCCCTCTGCGTCAATTAGGGACTGCATGCTGTACCAGCTGCTGATACTGCCCTTGGCCGGGAACAGATGCGACAGCACCTTAGCCAGCGGTCCCGGATGGAACTCCTCGCAGCGCATTGCTCTACCTTGAGTAATAGCTACTACGCTTTCGGCAGTGCAGACAACATCATTGGGGCCGATTTTATCCTTGGCATATTCCAGAATAGCATCACAGATATCATCGTGATGAGTCAAAATTCTTGTCGGCACAGGAACAATCTTATACTTTTCCATACTCTCACATCTCCTCCGCAGCCTTATCCGCTGCATATACCTTCTGAATTTTATCATACCATTCAGGCTTCAAACGAACAATGTGGCCTTCATTATCGGTAAACACATTGCGCGTATGGCCTTCAACCGCCACAGCGCCGTCGCGCAGACGGATAACAGTATAATCAAATTCCATTTTTGCTTTATTAAAGGCACTCATTTTTACCTGTACTTCAAAATCATCATCAAAGGTACAGGAATTTTTATACTTGGCGCGCACCTCGGTAATCGGGAAAATAACGCCGTCAGCCATCAGCTCGCCCAAGGAAATACCGCAGGCACGCAGATATGCTACACGTCCCATTTCAAACCAACGCAGATAGTTGGCATGATGCACAACACCCATCATATCAGTTTCAACAAAACGCACCTTATCTCGTATTGTAATCATAAAATCTCCTTTGCATATTCAAGGCTTCCTGCAGATAACAGGCTTACAATCAATTTATTATTATAGCACTTTTAGCGCCAAGTGCCTAACAAATCTTATAAATTAGATAAATTTTTCTCTGCCAGCAAACGCTTAACCTTTTCAGCCAGCAAAGCATAAAGTACGGAAAACAGCGGTACGCAGACAATCATACCGGCAACACCGCCAAGGCTTGCGCCAATCGTCACCGCTGCCAACACCCACAGCTCCGAAAGACCTACAGCCTTACCCACAATCTTAGGATAAAGCAAATCAGCTTCGATGCGCTGCAGCACAATGTATAATATGATAAAATACCAGATTTTTTCCGGCGCTGCCACCAATATTAAAAAGCAGCCGATAAGAGCACTGATTAATGTACCGAGAATCGGTATCAGGCTCAGCACTGCCACCAGCAGCGAAATTACCGTCGCATAGGGAAAGCTGCAAAGCTTCATGCTGACGAAATACATCACGCCCAAAAGCAGCGCTACTACCAGCTGTCCGCCCACAAAGCCGCGGAAAATCTGCTCCGCCGTCTGCAAAACATGCAGGATATAGGCAGCGCGCTCCTTCGAGCAGAAGGCAAAAATTACCCGTTTAAAATTGCGCACCAGACGATGCTTTTCCAGCAGGCAATAAATCGCTACAACAAAACCGATAACACAGTTGGCTAGCACCTCAACGAGTGAGGCTGTTGCCAAAAATGTCTGCTCCAGCAAAAGACGCTTGTTGTTCTGCAGATAATTGAGCATCGTCTGATAAACTTCCTTAGCCTGCGCCTGTACTACAGCCAGCTCGTCTGCCGAGAAGGAAAGCTCCTGCGCCTTCTGCTGCAGATAAATATTCAGCTTGGCTAACGCCGGCGGCAGCATCTTGACGAGCATTTTCATACTGGCGTGCAGCTCGGGCACAATCGTCAGCACAAAGAAGGCCAAAAAGCCGATAATGATTGCAAGGCTCAGAAGCAGACACACAGGACGCTCAAAACGCGTTACTACGCTCTGCTTAAAAATTCTGCGCCAATATTGCTCCAGTTTTTTCATCAGAACGTTGACGATAAAAGCCATACAACCGCCAATGACAAACGGCAGCAAAACATCATATATACCAGCCAGCAGTTTTAGGCTGACATTGTAATTCCACAACGCCCAGATAAGTACAATTGCAAAGGCCAGCAGACAATAAGGATTTCTTTCTTTCATAAGCAACCTCTATTCAAAGCGCATGTCCAAGGTAATACATGCTCATTAAATTAATAATATTATTGTAACATATAAGAGCGCACAAGACAAAAAAGAAGGCTTTTCTTTGCATAAGTTTCACATCTGTGGTATAATTCCATTGTAGTTTTTGCGCCTGTAGCTCAGTGGATAGAGCAATGGTCTCCGGAACCGTGTGCGGAGGTTCGATTCCTCTCAGGCGCACCAAAAAGAAAAGTACCGCTAAGGCTTTTTGAAGGCTTTAGCGGTTTTTTGATGCTCACTTTCAGTTTAGCTTACTCAAATAATTTTTCAGGCCACGCGCACGGTTAGCAACAGCTTCGCTGATACGTGTGACGCGCTCTTTATCCAGATAAGGACTTGTCGACAAGGTATTCTGCACTATCTCAGCGCAAGCATCAATTCCATTGATATCAATAAGGCACTCTTTAACTAAGGCAAGCTGCTTTTTCTGCGTATCTTTAAATGGCATAGCAGATAATTCTGTTCCTATTTCGCTATTTAATGATTCGCACCACAGGCTTGTACCATTATCAAACAACGGTGCAGGACCTAGGAACTTCAAAGAATTAACATCACGGATAAAGCCAAAATTGCCATAATGCCTGTCGCTGTTCTCTATCAGGTAATCAAGGCAAAGCATCTGCTGTAAATAGCCTGCCACATCAGGAATTTGCAACTGCTCGCAGCATCTGAGGAAGTGTCCGTAAACAGAATCGTTATTCGACTTAGTAAGACTATCCTTAACAAAATAAGCAGGAACAAATTCTGTTTCCGTAGTAATAAAATTAGGACACAGACACAGCGGACGATTATCCTCTATAATCAGCTCATAGGGAACATGCTTAATCGTCAGAGCCTCCGCTACATTAGCGGCAGCAATTTCATTATACGGCTGCTGCAACAGCGGTACCGAGCCCGCTTTGGCAAGATACGTGACGCCGTTGATTTTCACCCACTTTTTCTTTAACCAGCCATTGCTTGAAGCATCAGGCGTGAACGGATTTATTGCAGGCCTGGAAGATTCCTTTTGAAAAAACGCTTCCCCTAACTCCTTGGAAAAATCGTTGGTGAAAAAGTTTACCTCCTGCCATGTCAATTCACTGCCGACAGGCTTCAGCCAATATTGATCGGACAGACTCAACCCCAAGCTGCGCTTGCTCAAAACCGCTGGAGATTCGACATCATACAAATGCAGGATATAGCGCAATCCGTCGCGACTTGCAGGAATAATACGGCTACGCCACCATTGATTTAATTTGTCTGTGAGCTTATTGAAATCATCAGTAAAAATACCTACAGGAAAGGCTTCTGAATTGTATATCTGCAGGACTTCGGTTATATAGCCTGCAGCGGACATCGTTGTCTTAACCAAAGGAATATTTTTATTCATAATTATATACTTATCCATGCTTTTCCCTCCTTCAGTATTTTTTATATTATACCGCAAGCAGCATTTTTTTGAAAGAAAATTATAACCGCCCGCATCTCCACTTCACCTGAGATACGGGCGGTCAGTTTTATTTTTGAAGATTAATTTGTTTTAATTAGAAGCTCCAGTTTACATTGGCCATCCATTTATTAGCCTTTACGCTGTCACCCTTCTGATATTCATAGCCTAAGCCATAAGTAACATTAGCCTTTTCAGCTTCAACAACAAAGCGGCCAATATAGCTACCATTATCAGCTACATCATAGCCAAAGCCATTGCTTGCACCGTTCAGGCTTACGGTCTGCGTTGCATCACGATCGCCCATGTTCCATACATAGCCAATCTCTGCAATAGGACGAATTGTCCAGCTGCCAGCTTTTACATCAGCGCTGTATTTTACGCCTACAGGCAGCAGCCACAGATTCATATCGTCGCCATCATAGCTCATGCCAATGCTGTTATTATAGTTGCCGGTGCCAAGATGCATGTAACGGATACCAGCATACGGAACAAATTTACCAACACCAGCCTTCAGGCTCTTTTCTGCACGTACACCAATGCTGAAGGCATCAGATTTAGCATCAGCAGCCAAAGTAGTACCGCTGTTACGTTGAGTAATATCGTTCTTACCATGCAGATAGCTGATATCGCAAATTACAGCGCTATCTTCGTTCTGAATACCGCCATAAATGCTTACGCCATAGTAAGTCGCATCATTTTCAGTTCTAGCTGCCAGAGTATTGCCCTTAACACTGCCATCAACATAGCTCAGTGCTGCACCGATGGTTGCTTTGCCATTCTTATACAGGTCTGCACCAACTACAATGCCGTTATAGTTTACATCGTACTTGCTGTCTACGCCTGCAACTGCCAAGCCGTCAACATTTTCCTTGCTATGGATGTATTTTGCCCAGATATCGCTGTCATGATCTTTTTCATTAGTCAAAGACATATGCTCGCTAATAGCATCAGTAAACAAATTGCTTGCTGCATAAGTGCCGTGTTCTACACCTGCCAGCTCACTCAGAGCAGCTGCACTATTGAATGCACTTACTTGGGTAGCGGTATCTGCATTTACATGCTCATCAGCAGCCTTAGCTACAAAATCAGCAGCAGCACCGCCGACAAGAACTGCCGCATCATATACATCACCAGCTATAACTGCATCACCATAAGCAGCTTTTACAGACTGGGAAGTAGTAGTTACAGTATTAGCATCTGTATCAACAGTGAATTTCAGCAGTTTATTATTGCTGAGGATATTGTCAACATTCCAGTTAGCGACAGTACCATCGATAATTTTATAGGTTTTATCCTTTTCTGCGTTATCAATATAGAGTTTGGAATTAGCTGAAATATCAGCAGTAGCTACGCCAGTAATAGCAGCTTGAGTAGCGCTAATCTTAGACGCATTTACCATCAGCATAGAATTATCTGCAAATTTCACAGAACCATTAGCAGGTACAGTAGTAAGTGCAGTGGTCAAAGAACCATCAACAGTGATAGAACCATTGGCTACATCAACAGTAGAATCAACATAAGCACCAGCTGTTACTCCGCTATTGCTCCATGTTTCCCCACTTCTTGCGAAAGCTGCATCAGCAGCTGCTAAATCAGCACCAAAGGAAAGCTTGGAATTCTGACCGGCTACATAGGCACCATTCAAGCCACTGGTTACATCTTTTACTGCCAAACCACTAGCACCTTCAATACCTGTGGAAATGTTCCATGCAGGATCAAGGAAAATCATGCTGCCATTCAAATCTGCTGTTTCAACAGTGAGCTTGCCTGCACCATTGTTATTGCCAATAGCCAAGCTTGCACCAGCTACAGCATTTAATTTATTTGCATTTACAGCGCCAAGAAGTTGACTATTACCAGTAACGTTCAAATCCGCTGTTTTTAATGCGCCCTTATTTACATTAATATTTGCATCATTCAGAGATACGCTATCAGTAATTTCCGTTTGACCGCTAATATTAAAATGACTGTCTTTGTTAACAACAACGTCACCATTAAGCTTATAATTTGTATTTTCGGTTGCCAATGCATTACCAATGTTCAGTTTGCCAGTTGCTTTAGCAGTACCAGCTTCATCAGTACCAACAACTACTTTAACGTTTGCATCTGCACCAGCAACAGTAATTACACTGCCACCCTGACTGCCGCCAAGAGTTACTTCTTTATCATTGGTAATTACTACACCATTGCTGCCTGCACCAAGGTCAAGCTTACCAACAGCAAAGCCATTTTCGACCTGATCTTTAACATTAACGCCTGCAATATCTTTGCCTGCTAAGGAAGAATCCTTACTACCAACCAAAAGGTTGTTATCAGCCTTAGCAGTAACCTTGTCAAGCTCAGTATCGCTACCAAATTTATCAGCTGCTTCACCTACTGAGATTTCAGTTTTTACTTCGCCGGTTTCTTCTTTAACCAGCTCGCCGCTCATAGTCAGCTTGGTTGCACCTTGCTTTTTCAATTCAGCTTGTGCAGAATCTGTATAAGACTGAGTATACTTAGCATCATTCAAAATCAGGCTGCCGCCTTTAAAATCAATACCTTCGTTAGTAATTGCGCCGGATTCTTTTTGATTTGCGGATGCAGCGTTAGCATAAATTTGGTCAGACATGGTAGAAATTACGCCGTTTTTGTCGAGGACAATGCCTTTGGCATCAGTATTAATTGTTCCATCCTCAGTCTCAATACCGAACATCTTTCTCCTTAATTCATTTTCCTTCAGCGTACCGCCGTTGATATAAATTTTGCTGCCATTGTAAGCAACGATGGATTCGCCAACAGTATAAACATTAGCAGCTGTGCCATCTAAAACAATTACTGAACCTTTGCCAACTTTCTCTTTGTTCCAAGCCCAAATGCCTTCAACGGTATTAATGCTGGAGTTTTTGATGGTTACCGTTGCACCATCTTTTGCAAGCGTTGCAGATTTTATATCTACGCCATCTGCTTTAATGATGGAGTTTTCACCAATTGCGCCAAACTCGGTATAACCATCCTTTTTGCCATTTTCATAGTAATCACTTGCAGTTACACTGCCGCCCTTCAGGACAATCTTAGAGCCGCCTTCTGCTTTAAAATCGCCTGTGAAATCAACGTTAGTCGCTGTCAGAGTAGAGTTGCCTGTTACTGTTGCAGCTACTTTAGTTCCACTCGGTAGTTCAGCACCTGTAATCTTGCCGCCACCATTTAAAATTACGCTCGCATTAGAACCAGCTACAATCTTTTGGGCTTCAACACTGCCATCGGTAATGAACTTGCTACCGTTACCTTCTACACTAATATTGCTAGTATGTAATGTACCACCACCATTAATATTGATAACACCACCATCAACAGCTTCAACACCTTCTCCACTAGCTGTATAGGTTGCTTTACCATCAGTGCTGATCAGATTAATTGTGCCTTTGTCCCAAGCCCAAATACCTTCAACGGTGTTAATGTTGGAGTTTTTGATGGTTACCTTTGCACCATCAGTTGCAAGCGTTGCAGACTTTATATCTACTCCATCTGCTTCAATGCTGGAGTTTGCGCCAATTGCGCCAAACTCAGTATAACCATCCTTTTTACCATTTTCATAGTAATCACTTGCAGTTACACTGCCGCCCTTAAGGATAATCTTAGAGCCTTCTTTTGCTTTAAAATCGCCTGTGAAATCAACGTTAGCTGCTGTCAGAGTGGAGTTGCCCGTTACTGATGCAGCTAATGTATTTCCATCATCATATTTATAGCCTGTAATTTTGCCACCGCCATTTAAAATTACGCTCGCATTAGAACCAGCTACAATCTTTTGGGCTTCAACACTGCCATCGGTAATGAACTTGCTACCGTTACCTTCTACACTAATATTGCTAGTATGTAATGTACCACCACCATTAATATTGATAACACCACCATCAACAGCTTCAACACCTTCTCCACTAGCTGTATAGGTTGCTTTGCCATCAGTGCTAATCAGATTAACAGTGCCACCCTCAGCATAAATTGCTGTATCAGCATTTACGTTGGAATCATTAACTGTAAGCACACCGCCTTCAAAAGCTCCAAGATTAGAGTCTATTTTTACTTTGTTCAACTCAACATAAGCATCTTCGCCACGCGAACGAATCTCTGTAGAATAACCTTCAATAGGTCCAGCACCTTGATTATCCGTATAATAAAAAGTGCCGGAAGTAACGCTACCGCCATTTAAGATTATCGTGCCACCAGTAGAAGCATGAACCTCTCCTTTAAAATCTACATTCTTAGCAACAATTTTGCTTCCCACACCACTACTTTCAGCAGAATCGTCTGCATAACCAACTCTATCGTCCTCTTTATCTACGCGCTTTTCTTTTATACTAGTAAACTTGCCGCCATTCAGCTCTATTTCAGAGCCTTTATGTGCCGTCACTTTCCCCGCTTCTACAGCAGTATAAGTATGCTTTTGCCCATCTTCATGAGAAATATCAGCTGCCTCCGCATTCATCACGAAGCCAGTCATTACACCTGCTGCCACAACTGAAAGCAGAACTTTTTTAGCCAAAAATTTGTCATTATGGTTTACCTTCATAACCACACGCCCTTTCTCTTTTTTAGCAGTTAATTCTGATTATAATAACATAACAAGACTACACTCACTAAAATATCATCTCAGCAAACAATCAATATTAAATTCATATTATAACAATGTTTGCTTATATTAATATTATAGCACTGCTGTCCCCCCCCCCGACAAGATTTTTAGTTGTTGAAATCTTATACTTTTCAGACTTGTCGGTGCAAAAAAAAGAAAAGGCTTTTTACAAATTATAACCGCCCGCATCTCCACTTCACCTGAGATACGGGCGGTCAGTTTTATTTTTGAAGATTAATTACAGCAGCTCAGCCTTTTTATCCAGAATTGCTTTGCAGGCAGCGCAGGCCGGGCAATCGCAATAGGCAGCCCCGGCAGCCTTGATTTCCTTAGCATGTGCCAAAATATTTTTTGCCAGCTCAGCACCGAAAACGCCAACGCCTGCTTCGGAACCGGCAAAAGCAATCAGCCCGTCTATCGGCATGATATCTGATTCCAGCTCTGCAATATAAGCCTTGGTTACTTCTGCTTCTTTCGCAGTACCGACAGCAGCAAGCCATTTTTCAGCAGCAGCCTTTGCTTCAGCGCTGCAGCTATGAGCAGCAAGTAAAGCTACAGTTTTTTCTTTAACAAAATCTAACGTTTCTTGTGTCATAATCTGTTAACCTCCTCGTGATGCGTTGCGCATCATCTGTACATATCATAGTACCAAATTGCAGTCCTGTAAAGTACGCACTTTCACGTGCGCTAGTTACCGCAAGGTTACTATTGTAGTATCATGCGTATGCCCTCAGCTTGATGATAATTACGTCCGTACTACGCACAGTAGAGAATATCATATTAATACACAAAAACTTATAAAATTACCAGGCAGCAACGGTTCCGTCAGCACGCGGCTCCGTTGCTCCCGCCAGTACGCCGTCAGGGCAGCGCCAAATAATTTCGCCCCTGCCAAAGCTGGTGTAATCGCTCATTACACGTACGTCATGCCCCTGCTTGCGCAGCTGTTCCACTACCTCCGGCGCAAAGCGATCCTCCAGCCACACCTCGCGTCCATCAATCCACTGCCAGCGCGGCGCATCAAGCGCAGCCTGCGGATTCAGCAGGAAGTCAATCGTGTTCATCAGCACCTGCACATGACCTTGCGGCTGCATATAGGCACCCATAACACCAAACGGTCCGACTGCTTCGCCATCCTTAGTCAAAAAGCCGGGGATAATTGTATGATACGGCTTTTTGCGCGGCAGCAGGAAATCATCCGAAGATTCGTCCAAGCAGAATCCTGCGCCCCTATCATTAAAGTTGATGCCATAACCCGGCAGTACAACGCCACTGCCAAAGTCTTTGTAGTTGCTTTGGATAAAGGAAACCATATTTCCTTCGTTATCTGCAGTACACAGATAAACAGTGCCGCCGCAGAACGGTTTGCCTGCTTCCGGCAGCAAGGCCTGCTCGCCAATAAGCGCACGGCGTTTGGCTGCATATTCCTCGCTCAGCATAGCTTCCACCTTAGTACGCATATAGCGCGGGTCAGCAATATACTGCATGCCATCGGCAAAAGCCAACTTCATAGCTTCTATCTGCTTATGCAGTGTTGCTACGCTGTCACGTCCGTCGAATTCAAAGCCCTTCAATATATTTAAAGCCATCAGCGCTGTAATACCATGACCGTTAGGCGGCATTTCCCACACATCATAGCCACGGTAATTAATATGCACAGGTTCAACAAATTCCGCACGATAATCAGCCAAATCTGCCAACGTCAGATAACCGCCGGTCTTTTCGCTGAAGTCGACAATTTTTTCGGCAAGCTCACCGCGATAATAGCTTTCACAATAGCTTTCCGCCAACAAACGCAAGGTTTTGGCATGGTCTGGAAGACGTACCAACTCGCCTGTGCGCGGTGCCACGCCTTTGGGCGCAAAGGTTGCAAACCAGGGTGCAACAGCAGGATTATCCTTATACGGCGCCAGCGCCTCAATGCCCTCCTGCCAGAAGCGTGCTACTATCGGTGAAACAGGATAACCGTTTTCCGCATAATCAATAGCAGAGGCAAATAATTGCGCAAAGGTCAGACGACCGAAACGCTTGTGCAGCTCCGCCCAGGCTGAAGGCGCCCCCGGAACAGTCACAGCCTGCCAGCCTCTGAACGGCATTTTATCTGTATGTCCTGCAGCACGCACTGCCTCCGCCGTCAGGTTCTGCGGCGCATAACCGCTGCCGTTGATACCATAAAGCTTATTCTTTACCCAGACAATCGCAAAGCAGTCGCTGCCAAGACCGTTATTCGTAGGCTCCACTATAGTCTGGCAAATCGCCGTGGCGATAGCTGCATCTACAGCGTTGCCACCCTGCTGCAAAATCTGCAGGCCGGCCTGAGATGCCAATGGTTGCGAGGTGCAGACCATACCGCGTCTGCCATAAACTACGCGACGGCGCGAAGCGTAAGGATATTGTTGTCCGTCGAATTGCATTTGCATAATTATCACTCCATAAATGATGATTAGTTGAAAAAAGCACACCTTTACAGATGTGCTTTTAATAAAAATCAAGTAATTATAAAATCTTGGACAGGAAGTTTTTGGTGCGTTCTTCTTTCGGATTGCCAAAAATCTCCTCAGGAGTTCCTTCTTCCAAAATTTTGCCGCCGTCTACGAAGCATACACGGTCGCCAACCTCACGGGCAAAGCCCATTTCGTGAGTAACAACAGCCATGGTCATACCTTCGTTAGCCAACTGCTTCATAACGTCCAGAACCTCGTTAACCATTTCCGGATCAAGAGCACTGGTAGGCTCGTCAAACAGCAGAGCCTTCGGCTTCATGCACAGGGCTCGCGCAATAGCAACACGCTGTTGCTGACCGCCGCTGAGCTGATCGGGATAATTATTGGCTTTGTCTTCCATGCCAACCTTTTTCAGGTACATATGTGCAGTCTTTTCTGCTTCATCCTTAGAAACGCCGCGCACCTTCATCGGTGCCAGCATCAGATTCTGCATAACAGTCATATGCGGAAACAGATTAAAGCGCTGGAATACCATGCCTACTTCCTTGCGGATTTCGTTAATATTAGCCTCACCGTTCAGAGGAATACCATCGATAACAATGCTGCCGCCGGTAGGCTCCTCCAAAAAGTTGATGCAACGCAACAGAGTACTCTTACCGCTGCCGCTGGGGCCGATAATAACAACAACCTCTTTTTCCGCAATCGTCAGGTTTACACCCTTGAGTACGTGCAGATCACCAAAGCTTTTCTTCAGATCTTTGATTACAATCATTTCCTTGCTCATTTCGTGTCAAACCTCCGCTCCAGATAACCGGTAAACCTTGCAACAGCAAAGGTCATAATCAGATAAATAATAGCTACAGCCATCCAGATTTCAAAGGAAGCGTAGGTACGGGCAATAATCAGCTGACCGCGACGTGTCAGCTCTTCAAAACCGATAACGGAAACCAGAGAGGAATCCTTCAGCATAGCGATAAACTCATTGCCCAGAGGCGGAATGATGCGCTTGAAGGCCTGCGGCATGATAATATAGCGCATGGTCTGTGCCCAGGTCATGCCAAGGCTGCGGCCTGCTTCCATCTGGCCCTTGTCGATAGACTGGATGCCGGCACGGAAGATTTCGGCAACATACGCACCGCTGTTGATAGAGCAAGCGGAAATTGCTGCCACAAACGGATCAACACGGCTGCCGATAATGTTCGGCAAAGCAAAATACACGAGGAAGATTTGTACCAGCAGCGGAGTACCGCGGATAAAATCGACATAAACATTGGCAAAATAACGCAACGGCTTAATGCTGCACAAACGCGCAATACCAATCATGCAGCCAATCAGCAGACCGAAGGTAACGCTCATCGCCGTAATCTCTACGGTAATAGCGGCACCGGCCAGCAAAAGCGGAAACGAATTTGCCATAAGCTCAAAATTCATATTCTCCCAATCCCTTCTAAATTCTTAGTTTCAGGCCGGAGATAACTACTGCTTATTTTTTCTCTCCAAACCATTTAGTATAAAGCTTATCATATTCGCCGCTCTTTTTCAATTCAGCTAAAGCTTTATTTAAATCACCAGCCAGCTTGCTGCCTTTTTTAACAGCAATACCGTAAGGCTCAGCTTCCATTCTTTCACCAACAGTTTTAGCAAAGTCCTTGCCAGCTTTGGTCATATAGTATTCAATAACCGGTGCATCACCGATTACAGCATCAGCACCGCCGTTTTTCAGCTCCAGAGAAGCTTCATCCTGAGTATTGAATGCCTTTACTTTAGCGCCTTCAACAGTTCTGGATTTGTTTTCACCGGTAGTACCGATTTGGCAGGCAATAGTTTTGCCCTTCAAATCATCGATGGATTTTACATTACTGTCTTTACGTACCATGATCATCAGACCGGAGGTATAATAGGATTCAGTAAAATCAACAACCTTTTTACGCTCGTCAGTAATGGTCATACCGGCAATAGCAACATCAATATTGTTGGAATTCAGCGCCGGAATCAGAGCATCAAAGCCCATGCTTACCATTTCAACCTTGTAGCCCATTTTCTTGCCAAGAGCTTCAATCAGTTCAATATCAAAGCCGGTCAGATCCTTGCTGCCTTCTTTAGGAAATTCAAACGGTGCAAATACAGGCTCAGTGCCGACACGCAAAACCTTTGCGCTGTCAGCCGCCTTTTTTTCCTCACCGCCGCAGCCGGTCAGCAGCATGCTGCAGGCCATAATAGCCATCATCAAAAATACTAATACCTTTTTCATTTGTTGGTCCCCCTCATTTTTTCTTTTCTATTTTTTTAATATCAAACGGAGCACGTCCGGCAATTAAACCCTGTCGTGCTCCGTAGTGAACAAAATATTATTTCTTTACTTCACCAAACCAGGTTTTGTAAATCTTGTCATATTCACCATTTTTCTTCAACTCAGCCAAAGCCTTGTTGATTTCGCCCGCAAGCTTATCATTACCTTTTTTAACAGCCAGACCGTATTGCTCTGCTTCCATGATATCACCAACAGTTTTCATGCTGGCGTTACCACCCTGTGCCAGGTAATAACCAACTACAGGACTATCATTGATAATCGCATCAACGCCTTTGTTTTTCAGTTCCATAACAGCTTCATCATTAGTATTGAAAGCAGTTACTTTAGCGTTAGCAACGTTTCTGGCATTTTTTTCACCGGTAGTACCGATTTGGCAGGCAATACGTTTGCCTTCCAGATCTTTAACGCTCTTAACTTCGTTGTTGTCCTTATTTACCATAACGATCAGGCCGGAAGTATAATAAGGTTCAGAGAAGGTAACAGCCTTTTGACGTTCTTCATTAATGCTCATGCCTGCAGCAACAACATCAATGTTGCCGGAGTTCAGTGCCGGAATCAAAGCGTCAAAGCCCATGCTGACAATTTCAACCTTGTAGCCCATTTGCTTGCCGATAGCACGTGCCAGATCCATGTCAAAACCATCATAGCTTTTACTGCCCTCTTTTTGGAATTCAAAAGGAGCAAAGGTAGGCTCTGTACCTACACGCAGTACCTTTTCCGGTTCAGCAGCTTTTTTATCGCCACCGCCACAGCCAGCAATCATCATAGAAGCAGCAGTCAGAACTGCCATAACTAAAAACAAAATCTTCTTCATCATCATTTCCCCCTTCGATATTGTAAGCCAATTTTGAGATAGGTACATTATATACCTAAATTCCCGCAAGGTAAAGTATTTTTATGAAAAAAAATAGTATAAAAATAAAAATTTGCCGCATTTTTTTTCATTTTGCGGCAAACTGTAATTTAGGTAACAAAAAACAACTCAGCTGACCTGGTTTTCGCCCCCACACTCGCCTGCTGGAAGGTTCGCTCCTAAGCATTCCGCTCCCCACTACTACCTCTCTCGCCCATAATTTTTTTGCGGCAGGACTTACTTCTAAGCTGCACCGTGCTCACAGCAAAATTTTGCTGCTTACGTGGATCGTTTCGCCTGCAACTGGCATCGACTTGCAACCACAGACCTGAGTTGTCCTATCTATTATAATGGGAAAAAAATTTTTTTGCAAGTCAATCGCTCTGCATACTTTTATCTTTTCTCAAAAAGTGCTATACTATTTGTACTCAATATTGAACGGAAAAAGGAAATAAGCTTTATGATTGCTATACCACAATGTCTGGACTTTGCTGATGCTCGCCTGACGAAGGATATCTGCGAGTTCTATTTAAGAATGTTGGAAATTAAAAATAGAGAAATTTATCTGCACAGCCAGCAGGTTGCCAATTATTCTGCCAGCACTGCCGCTAAGCTCGGTCTGCCTGCCAGCGAAGTTTCACAGATAAAAACAGCAGCGCTGCTGCATGATATCGGTCAGCTTTCCGTACCCAATATTATTTTGGCTAAGCTGCCGTTTCTTTCTACGCGCGAGCAGTCTATTTATAAACGTCACTGCATCGCAGGCGCCAGCATGCTGGAAAACATTCCCGGCTTTGATACCATCAGCGATATCATCCGCGCGCACCATGAAAAATGGGACGGCACCGGTTATCCCAAACGCCTGAAGGGACAGAACATCCCTATCGGTGCACGCATAGTCGCCGTAGCCAATTATTATGACCGCAACCTTAACCCCTGCACCCAGCATTGGCAAAAAACTCACGCCGACGCTATCATCGAGCTGCAGAATAAGACCGGTCTGGATTTTGAGCCGGCAATAGTCAAAGCCTTTATCGAATCTGTTATTCCGCAATCCTTGCGCACACAATTAAAATAGCATTGTCAGTCCTGCTAAGACCGACAATGCTATTTCTTTTTCCTGGCATCCCTGCTCCTGCGAGCCGGGATGCTTTATTTTTTATAAATTTGTAAACGCACTGCTTATCAGATGCTCAAGCCTTCACCATCATCCCATTGTACAATGCCGTCTGCCTTCAGCGATTCCTGCACTAGGATAACGCGTTGGTTTTCGCTGCCGCGAAAGCGCAGATTAGGATTCTTCAGCTCAAGCTTAAATTCTCCGTCTACCAGTACGTCAATGTAGGACAACATTTCCTCAGTGATTTCCCAAGGGCCGAGATTACCTGTCAGCATATCTTTTTCGAAATCATAGCCGCTGTAGCACCAGATATCCTTCTTGGGAAAGCGTGCTCTTACCTTGCGCAGGAACGGCAGCAGTGCTGCCTGATTGGCAGGCTCGAATGGTTCACCGCCCAAAAGCGACAGGCCGCGGATATGTTCGTTCTCCAACAGCTCCAGCAAATGCTCTTGCGTTGCTTCCGTAAAAGGCTGACCGTAATTAAAATTCCAGGACTCCGGGTTGAAGCAGCCCTTGCAATGATGCGTACAGCCGCTGACAAACAGCGATACACGCAAGCCCGGTCCGTTAGCAATATCCAGATTTTTTATTTCTGCGTAATTCATACGCCCTCACCTCGCAAATTACAGATGCATTACTCTGGCTTTGATTTCCTTAGTCTTGCCTACATTCCAGAAGTTCTCTCCCAGATAACCGCAGGTACGGCGGATAACCGTCATCTTGGAGTGATCCTTGTTGTGGCATGCGGGGCATTCCCACTCATTATCATCATTAATAGTAATTTCACCGTCAAAGCCGCAAACATGGCAGTAATCGGATTTTGTATTAAACTCCGCATACTGGATGTTGTCATAAATGAATTTGACAACCTCTTCCAATGCTTCGGTGTTGTGACGCATATTAGGAATTTCTACATAAGAAATCGCACCGCCGGAGGAAATATTCTGGAACTGGCTTTCAAATTTAAATTTGCTGAAAGCATCAATCTTCTCACGTACGTCAACATGATAGGAGTTAGTGTAGTAACCCTTATCGGTAACATCCTCAATCGTGCCAAAACGTTCCTTGTCGATACGTGCGAAGCGGTAGCAAAGGCTTTCTGCCGGTGTACCGTACAGACCGAAGCCCAGACCTGTCTGTGCCTTCCATTTATCGCAGGCACCGCGCAGACGGTTCATAACGCGCAGAGCAAAATCCTTGCCTGCAGGATCTGTATGGCTTACGCCCTTCATCAGCTTGGTCAGCTCATAGAGGCCGATATAGCCAAGAGAGATAGTAGAATAACCGTTTTCCAGATACTTGTCTATTGTTTCACCCTTACCCAGACGGGCAATAGCACCGTACTGCCAATGTACAGGACTGACATCGCTCTTAATGCCCTTCAGCGCATTGTGACGGCACATAAGTGCTTCAAAGCACAGCTCCAGACGCTCATCCAACAGCTTCCAGAACTTCTGCTCATCGCCTTTGGCAACAATGCCAATCTGCGGCAGGTTCAGAGAAACTACGCCCTGATTGAAGCGACCTTCAAATTTATAGTTACCGTTTTCATCCTTCCAGGGAGACAGGAAGCTGCGGCAGCCCATCGGGGAGAAAACATTGCCTTCGTAGTTTTCACGCATCTTCTTAGCGCTGATGTAATCGGGATACATACGCTTAGCGCTGCATTTTACTGCCAGACGTGTAATGTAATCGTACTTGCCGCCCTTCAGGCAGTTATGCTCATCCAGAACATAAACCAGCTTCGGGAAGGCCGGGGTTACATAAACGCCCTTGTCATTTTTAATGCCCTGCAGACGCTGACGCAGAATTTCTTCCACAATCATGGCGTTTTCCTTCAGATACGGATCATCCTTCTGCAGATTCAAAAACAGGGTAACAAACGGAGATTGACCATTGGTGGTCATCAAGGTATTAATCTGATACTGAATAGTCTGTACGCCGCCCTTCAGCTCGTAGCGCAGGCGCTCGTTTGTCAGACGCTCCAGAGTTTCCTCATCAATGTTGCCTTCAGCGGCCTCCATAATACCCTTTTTGAACTTTTCGTAGCTCTTACGCAGATATTTGCCCAGATGACGGATATCAACAGACTGACCGCCGTACTGGCTAGAAGCAACAGAAGCAATAATCTGTGTCATAACGGTGCAGGCAACCTGAAAGCTCTTAGGACTTTCAATCATTTTGCCGTTCATAACCGTGCCGTTATCCAGCATATCGCCGATATTAATCAGGCAGCAGTTGAAAATAGGCTGAATAAAATAGTCGGCATCATGGAAATGCAGCACGCCCTCTTCATGCGCCTTCGAAATCTTTGCCGGCAGCATAATACGCTTCGTCAGGTCCTTGGAAACCTCACCGGCAATCAAGTCACGCTGAGTAGCAGCCATCGTTGCATTTTTATTACTGTTTTCTTCCATAACGTCCTTATTGCTGTTGCGGATTAAGGACAGAATAGAATCGTCGGTAGTGTTGGCCTTACGCACCAGAGCACGTTTATAACGGTAAATAATATACTGCTTTGCCAATTCAAACTTACCGGCATCCATCAGGCTATGCTCTACCATATCCTGAATATCCTCTACAAGCAGACGCATGCGGTTACGAGATTGTACGCTATCCGCAATTTCCTGGATTTTATCCTCCTCAATACGAAATTCCGGTTCCACGGCAGCATTGGCTTTTTGAATAGCAACGACAATTTTTGCGGCATCAAAATCTACTGTTGTGCCATCGCGTTTAATAACTTTCATAACCTGTCAGCATCCTTTCCTGTAAAAATTAAAGTTATAAATTCATATCTTCGTATAAGAACTAAGAACAAAATTCCATAAGTTATTCTTAAAATACACCTATACGTTATTCAAGGCTCTGACCGTAACAGTCAAAGCCTTGTCTTTATCATAAAAAACAGCTACGGTTAAGCGCAGCATTTTCTGTAGCTTTATTCTACCACAATATATCGTAGGTGTCAAAGATAAATTCATCAATATGTTGATAAAATTCTTTGTAGACGATTTTTTCGCCAATTTAGCACTTAGCTTTATTTTTTCTGTTTTCAGCTAATTGCTTTACAAAAAAGTCCTGCAAGAGGAAATGTTCCGCAGAAAAGCAACTCAAAATTATCCCTCTGACGGCGTTTTTTCAAGCTGTTACCTTTGTACACGCACTGCAAAATATGGTATAATAATTTTCATCTTATTGTTTTGTTATAGGGGTGTTGTTTATGCATAATTCATCAGCAAATAATCATAGTACTCGCGGCGTTCTCATGCTCACGCTGTGTGCTTTTATCTGGGGCACTGCCTTTATCGCGCAAAGCGTCGGAGGCAATTACGCCGAACCGTTAACCTTCAACTGCGCGCGCAGTGTTTTGGCTACTATATTTTTGTTCGGCTGCTGCCTATTGTTCGACAAAGCGGCAGGTAAGCGCTTTACTGTTTTAGGCAGTGATGACCCTATTTATAAAGAACGTCTGCTTAAGGGCGGCATCACCTGCGGCCTGTTCCTCTCACTCGCGTGTTTTTTCCAGCAGCTTGGCATAATGTACACTACCGTAGGCAAAAGCGGCTTTATTACAGCACTCTATATCATTCTGGTACCTGTTTTGAGCTATATCTTCTATCGTCGCTCTGTTTCCCTGCTGCAGGGTCTCAGCGTTGTCGTAGCAGCCGTAGGCATGTACTTCATCTGCATCAACGAAGGCTTCTCTATCAACAAAGGTGATTTATACACCCTCATCTGCGCTTTCTGCTTTGCCGCACAGATTATCGCCATAGAAAATATCATTAAAAACCTTGACGGCGTGCGCCTGTCACTCATACAATTTATGACCTGCACCGTGGTCAACGGTGTGCTGATGTTTATTTTCGAAACACCATCCATGAGCAATATTATTGCAGGCTGGGCACCTATTGCCTACGCCGGTATTATGTCCAGCGGTGTAGCCTACACGCTGCAGATTGTCGGCCAAAAACATGTCAGCTCCCTGGTTGCCTGCATGCTGATGAGTCTGGAATCAGCCTTCGCATTGGTAAGCGGCTGGCTTATTTTGGGACAGGCTATGAGCAGCCGTGAAATCTTTGGCTGTGCTCTGGTATTTGCAGCTATTACGCTGGCACAGCTGCCGGAAGAAATACTGGGATTAAAGAAGCGCTAAGCCTTACACTTAAAATAAATTGACAAAGAAAAAATAATTTCCTATAATAAGCAAAGTAAGAGAGATTCCTGATAGCTGTATGTCAGTCCTCTCCGGATTTTGTTTTGCGAGAGACTGCCTGCTACCTCAGGCAGTCTTTTTGTTATTCTTTTATTACCTTTTATCCATTGAGAAATTATTACTGGCAAGGAGCTGATATTATGGATCATTTTCAGATTCACGCACCTACACAAATAATCTTCGGTAAAAATACCGAAAACGAAGCAGGTAAATGGTGTAAATATTATGGTGCCCACAAGGTACTTGTACACTTCGGCGGCCACAGCGCCAAGAAAAGCGGTCTGCTGGACCGCGTCTGCGCCAGCCTGAAGGACGCAGGCCTGGAATACGTACTGTTGGGAGGCGTTGTGCCTAATCCGCAGCTTTCCATGGTTAAAAAGGGCGTAGAACTGTGCCGTGAGGAAAACGTTGATTTTATTCTCGCAGTCGGCGGCGGCAGTGTTATCGACAGCGCCAAGGGCATTGGCTACGGTCTTGCCAACCCCGGAGATGTGTGGGATTATTATGCTAAGAAAAAAGAGATTACCGCCTGCGCTCCGCTCGGCGCAGTGCTGACTATTGCGGCAGCAGGCAGCGAAATGAGCAACTGCAGCGTTATCACCAACGAGGACGGCATGCTCAAGCGCGGTCTTTCTACCGATTACGGCTACTGCAAATTCGCTATTATGAACCCTGAGCTTACCTATACCCTGCCTGCCTACCAGACAGCCAGCGGCTGCACTGATATCATGGTACATACCTTGGAGCGTTATTTTACCGCTCCTGCCACACATCAGCTGGCACTAATCGACGGTATTGCCGAAACATTGCTGCGCAATGTTATGCGCTATGCTAAAATTGCACTCAAAGAACCGGATAATTACGATGCCCGCGCCGAAATCATGTGGAGCGGTACCCTGTCCCACAACGAAACCACCGGTGACCGCACCTTCGGTGACTGGTCCTGCCACCAGCTAGAACACGAGCTGAGCAGCATGTTCGGCGTTGCTCACGGCGCAGGTCTGGCAGCAGTCTGGGGCAGCTGGGCACGCTATGTCTATAAAGAAAATGTCGGCCGCTTTGCACAGCTGGCAACCAATGTTTTCCATATTCCCTATAACTTCCGTAATCCCGAGGCTACAGCTTTAGAAGGCATTGCTGCAATGGAAAGCTTCTTTCACCATATCGGTATGCCCACCAGCATTCACGAGCTTATCGGCAAGGACCTCACAGAAGATGAAATCAAAGAGCTGGCATATAAATGCAGCTTTATGAATACGCGCACTATCGGCCAGTTTAAAGTTCTGACTATCGGAGATATGGAAAATATCTACCGTGCGGCAAAATAACCTGTTACTAAAATCAAAATGCTTCCCTTTGCGGGGAAGCATTTTTTCATCTAGTGCCGGAAACACAAAAAGAGGCTGGGACAAAACCCAACCTTAAACAGAAAAACCAGTGGAGTTTTACCGTCAGGTAAATTTCCACTGGTTTTTTAG
>OJQM01000331.1_pt1 | contig 28426 bp, 20 predicted proteins | sample 1598751 | NCBI WGS metagenome assembly OJQM01 (sample SAMN03922455, study PRJEB24848) | human gut metagenome | isolation source: stool sample | host: Homo sapiens | place: Germany | collected 2009-11 | reverse complement strand
CAGCCGCCGGAGCGGTGCTTAAGCCGTCAGGCGGGAATTGTGCGGTGTTGCCTTAAGAAAGCTCTGCGATATCGTACAGCAGTCGCTCGGTATCGTCCCAGCCCAGGCAGGGGTCCGTGATGGACTTGCCATAGCAGTGCTCGCCGATCTTCTGGCTGCCCGGCTCAATATAGCTTTCGATCATCAGGCCCTTGACCAGGTTCTTGATGTCGTCCGAATGGCGGCGGCTGTGCAGAACCTCTTTCGCAATGCGAATCTGCTCCATATACTGCTTGCCGGAGTTGCTGTGGTTGGTATCCACAATGCAGGCGGGTTTCTTCAGGTTGCGCTTCATGTACAGCTCATACAGCAGGCGCAGATCCTCGTAATGGTAGTTGGGGATGGTCTGGCCGTGCTTGTTCACCGCGCCGCGCAGAATGGTGTGGCTGAGCGGGTTGCCGGGGCACTGGACCTCCCACCCGCGGAAGATAAAGTCATGAGGCACCTGGGCCGCCACAACAGAGTTGAGCATAACGGTCAAATCGCCGCTGGTGGGGTTTTTCAGGCCCACGGGCACATCGCAGCCGCTGGCCACCAGGCGGTGGAACTGGTTTTCCACCGAGCGGGCACCCACGGCAATATAGGACATAATGTCCGAAAGGTAACGCAGGTTTTCGGGATAGAGCATCTCGTCCGCAGTGGAAAAGCCGGTTTCCTGCAATACGCGCATGTGCATATGGCGGATGGCCAGAATTCCCTCCAGCATATCCGGCTTCTTTTCCGGGTCCGGCTGGTGGATCATTCCCATGTAGCCCTCGCCGGTGGTGCGGGGCTTGTTGGTGTACACGCGCGGAACGATCACCAGGCGGTCCTTCGTCTTCTCCTGTACCTTGACCAGACGGGACACATAATCCACAACGGCTTCCTCGTTATCCGCCGAGCAGGGGCCGACAATGACCAGGAGCTTGTCGCTTTCGCCGGTAATGATCTTTTTGATTTCTTCATCCCGCTCTTTTTTGCGGGCGGCCAGTTCCGGCGCAAGGGGAAACCTTTCCCGAATGACATCCGGGGAAGGAATTTCTGTCACAAACGAAAATCCCATGATTTTATGATCCTCTCTCCGTCAGCGCCGCACATTCCAGCCCTCTATTGCCGGGCGGCGCCGCGCTTTTTTCTCTGTATTTTGCACATACAAACAGCTTATTTATTATAGTATAGAACCCGCCGCGCGGCAAGAGCTGCCCCCGCTGCCGGGCAAAAAACTTGCAAAAAATGCCGTTTTTCGCCGTCCGGCGGCATACAAACAGCCCGCCCGCGCACCACAAACCAGGTGATGCGCAGGCGGGCCTTCTGTATTTAGTGAATCAATTCCGAGAACAGCGGGCAAAGCACGGCGGTCATGATACCGGCCACAGCAACGGAAAGGCCGCTCATCGCGCCTTCCACTTCGCCGATTTCCAGCGCCTTGCTGGTGCCCACGGCGTGGGACGCCGTACCAATGCCGATGCCTTTGGCAATGGGGTTGGTAATGCGGAACACCTTGCAGACGGTTTCCGCCGCCAGCGCGCCCACAATGCCGGTCAAAATCACAATGGCGCCCGTCAGGGTGGCAATGCCGCCCAGCTCGCGGGAAACATCCATGCTGATGGCAGTGGTAACGGACTTGGGCAGCAGGGTGATGTACTGCTCGTGGTTCAGGTCCAGCAGCAGGGCCAGTGCCAGCACGCTGAACAGACTTGCCATAACTCCGGCCAGCACACCGGCCACAATGGCCACCAGATTTTTGCACAGCAGATCCCATTTTTCATACAGCGGCACTGCCAGGCTGACCGTTGCGGGCAGCAGCAGGTAGCTGACGGGCGAAGCGCTGGCAGCGTATGTATCATAGGGGATTTTCAACACGCTGAGCACCACGATGACAAACGCCGTGCCCAACAGCAGCGGGTTGAAAATTGCCTTGCCGGTGCGCTTGTTGATGAGCACCCCCAGGCCGAACGCAGCCAGCGTGAGCAGCACGCCCCATACGGCGGAAGATTCCAGAACTTGTGTGATCATTGCTTTTTCTCCTTCCGCTCTGCCAGGCGCTGGGTCACGCAGCCGGACACCGTCATGACCAAAATGGTAATGGGGATCAAGGCCAGCAGCACCGGCACCAGCATGGCCTGTAAATCCGCCCACAGATCCATCACGCCCGCAGCCGCCGGAACAAACAGCAGCGGGAAAATGCCGGTCAGAAACAGCGCCGCCGTGCGCACCTGCTCCAGTTTGACCACCCCAAAGCGCAGCGCCGCCAGCAGCAGCATCAGCCCGTACACGCTGGCCGGGATGGGCAGCGGCAGCACCAGGTGGCAAACCTCCCCCGCAAAGCAGAACGCCGCAATGCGGGCAAATTCAAATATCAGTTTCATTTATGCTTTCCCTTTTTGTCCGGCAGTGCCCCCACTACCGCCCTGCGCAAAACAAGACACCTTATCGTTATCTTTTTTTGCTTTTCCGGGCTGCACAGACAGCCCGGCTCTCATTTTTTCATGCTTCACAAGTATAGCAGACTCCCCCACCGGGGGCAAGGTCAATTTTTGACATGTTTGACAAATATGCAGGTGTTTTTTTGCATATTATGACGAATCATTTCGCCGCGCGTATCGCTCATTCTGTTTTGTTTTTCGATAAATATACAAATTGTATTTTTTGCGTTTTATTTCCAACAACAATAAATCCCTGCCCGGGAACCATCCGGACAGGGATTTGAAGGAGAAACGCAGCTTATTGTGTTCATGGTTCCCCTGCCTCCGTTTTGGCGCAGCCGGCGTTCCGCATACGCGGCTGCACAGCAGGCCGGGGTTCTTGTTCACTCTGCTTTGGTAATAATCAAACGGTTGTCAGCAGGGCTTTGCAGCTGCCCGTTAAAGCATAGGCACCGCTGCCCGCCGTGATAAAGAAACTGTCGCCCTTTTTTGCCTGCACCGTTTCGCCGCCGCAGGTCAGGCGCCCCTCCCCTTCGGTAATCAGGAGCGAAACAAAGGATGCCTCGTCCGCCGTGCCGGTGTGACCACCTGCCACCACATCCACGGTAAAGTAATCGCACTTTGCCAGATGGGGGCTGAAATCATGCTGTTCCGGCGGGGTACGGCGCATTACCTCCAGCGCCTGCTTTACATGCAGCGCGCGCGGTTTGCCGTCCGCCCCCACGCGGCCGTAATCGTACACACGGTAAGTCACGTTGGAGTTCTGCTGCACTTCAGCCACCACAACACCCTTGCAGATAGCGTGCAGCGTGCCGGACGGGATAAAGAAGCAATCGCCTTTTTTCACCGGCACGGCGTTCAGCACCTCGGTCAGGGTATTGTTCCGGATGCGCTCTTCCAGTTCTTCCCGGCTGATTTCATGGTCAAAGCCGTAATACAGGAACGCGCCCGGTTCACAGTCCAGCACATACCACATCTCGGTCTTGCCGTACTGGTGTTCGTGCTCCAGCGCATACTCGTTGGAGGGGTGTACCTGGATGGAAATGTTATTCTTGGCGTCAATGAACTTGGTCAGAACGGGGAACATTTCAAACTTTTTGCAGTCTGTTCCCGCCGCTTCCGGGTGGGCGGCCAGGTAGTCCGCCAACATGGTGCCGTCCGGCAGATAGCTGGGGCCATCGGGATGGCAGGAAAGCACCCAGGCTTCCGCCAGCGGGTTCAAATCGCTCTGCACGCCAAAGTCGGTGCGCAGGCGGCTGCCACCCCAAAGGTAATCCTTGCAGGAAGGGGTCAGTTTTAGAATTGACATTGTCGATTTACCTCATTATATCACAGCGCATTATAAAATGATAGGGCCATATCGCGGAATCATTTTCAGGTTGACGCACAATTTTTGCGCATTACACTTTGTGCAGGTACCACAGCTTTGCGGGCACCTGGCCGTAATCGCCGGACAGGGGCAGACCAAGGGTCTGCAGCATAAAGCCGGTGATATCGCGGTCCGGGTAAACGGTATACCACAGGTCCACATGCAGGCCAGTGGGGTCACGCAGGTTCACGCACAGGCTTTCGGTTTCCTCTGCATCGCGGAAGGCGGGCAGACTGCGCAGCGCAAGAGCCAGGCCGTTGGCCAGCGCATCCCGCCCGCGGGCATAAGTAAAGCGTGCCAGCATGGCAAAACCCCAGCTGAACGCCGCCGCTCACACCAGTAGCCCTACCAAAGCCGCACCGCACAGCAGCTCGCCCCACGGCACCGGGAACTGTGCGCCGACGCTGACATCCAGCACCAGCAAAGCCAGCAGCGCCAGCATGGGCAGCCAGGTTGCGCCAGGGTGGACGCCCCCGCCGGGGCACGGGCACACGATATTACCGGTCTTGCTGATTCAGATATGTCTGATTTTTTTCGATCAGCGCCACACGCTGGGCCACGTAGTCACGGCTGCGCAGCGGGTCTGCGGGGGTTTTGAATGCAAAGTCGAAAAGCTGGCCAATGGTCGTGGAAGCAACGTGCAGGCGCGTATCACTGGCGGCATAATAAATATACACCTTACCGTCATCATCCGCAATAGCACCATTGGTAAATACCACGTTGGAAACATCGCTGACGCGCTCCCAGCCACGCGGCGCGATCAAAAATCCGGTCGGTTCGGCAATCTCTTTCCAGGGCTCTTTCAAATCGGTCACAAACAGGTAGATCACATAGCGCAGGCCCTCCGCAGTGTTGCGCACGCCATGGGCAATGTGCAGCCAGCCCCTGGCCGTCTTGATGTAGGTCGCGCCCTCGCCGGTCTTGCCTTCGGTGATGGTGTGGCAGCAGCGGCATAGCGGTGTTCAGCGGTTTTTTGGTATACACCTTAAGGGGTATCTGAAAACAAAGAAAATGACGGATATTCCGCACAAGCAGGATTTAAGGCAAAGAGCCGCAGGAATCCTTTGTGGATTCCAAGGCTTTTTAACGCATAATCCGGCTGTGTTTGTAGAAATAGAAGATATTTTCGACTTTTCAGATCCACCCTGGTCAAAAACACATAAATGCTCTCTATATAGCTTTCAGTGTTTTTATTTCACTGTTCGCTATATAGGGAGCATATCAGATCCCACGGAGATTTTATTCAAACCATTTTTCAACCGCTGGCCGCCAAAGGTTCCGCCTGTAAATCATATTGAGGGGGTGTAAATCCATTTCCCCATATGGTATGATAATATCAATTTCTTTTACATCGAGATCCACCCGAGGGCATTCGCCACAGAACTTACCAGAATGATGGCAGCAAACACCGGGCAAAGGGTGCGGATCATAAAATTGAAAACCTTTTTTCGGCGGAAAGGTTGACCATTCTGGGTCACCTCTTCCTCAATCTTTTCCACGCCGATCACGCTGGTCACCAGCAGGCAGGTTGCAATGGCCGCAATGGGCATCATAACTGAGTTTGTCAGGAAGTCGAAAAAGTCAAGGAACTGCATCCCGATAACGGTCACGCCCGACAGCGGGCCATAGCCAAGCGCCGACAAGCTTCCAAGCAGCACCATAATAATCCCAATCACTGCCGCAGCCTTTTTGCGGCTCCATCCCAGTTCATCCTCAAAAGTCGACACTGCGCTTTCTGTCAATGCAATAGAGCTTGTCACCGCTGCAAACAGCACCAGCACAAAGAACAGCACGCCCACCAGCGAACCAAGTTCCATGCTTTCAAAAACTTTCGGGATCGTAATAAACATCAGTGCGGGACCGGCCTGCAGGGTGTCCGGGTCACCACCAGAGAACGAAAACACCGCCGGAATGATCATCAACCCGGCCATCATTGCAATCAGCGTATCAAAAATCTCAACGTTCTTGGTAGATCCCTCAATGGACACATCTTTTTTCATGTAAGAGCCGAATGTTACTAAAATACCCATTGCGATGGACAAAGAATAGAACATCTGGCCCATGGCTGTAACCACTGTCATCCATGAAAAATTGGCCGGATTCGGTACCAAAAAGTACTTCACTCCTTCCAGCGCACCGGGCCGTGTTACTGAATAAGCTGCAATAATTACTGATAACACTACCAGTACCGGCATCATCATCCGGGAAACACGCTCCACACCATTGCGGACACCGGCAAAAATGATGCCCAGTGTAAGCAGGGTAAAGAGCAGGAATACGATTTCCACCGAAGCACCATTGGCGATGAAAGAGGAAAAATACCCATCCTGTGCCAGCTCACTGCCATGACCGGTAATATACCCCACCAGATACTTGATAACCCAACCGCCAATAACCGAATAATACGGCACAATCAAAATGGGAATTACCGCGTTGATCCATCCTCCAAATGCACGCCAGCGTCCCTTTCCAGAAGCTGCAAAGGCCCCAACCGGACTTTTCCGGGTCATCCGTCCCAGCGCTGTCTCTGCCATAATCATTGTATAGCCAAAGGTGACCGCCAGCAGAATGTAAATCAGCAGAAAAATTCCACCGCCATATTTTGCCGCCAGGTATGGGAACCGCCAGATATTGCCCAAGCCAACCGAGGCGCCGGCTGCCGACAGGACAAAGCCAAGTTTGCCGGAAAATGAGCTCCGGCCGCTGTGTTGTTTTTCCATTTATTTTTTCTCCTTACCATTTTCACACTATTATTTTAGTGTAACATAACCGCCAAAAAACTGCAATCTACGCCACAAGCAATCGCTTTCATAGGGAGGGGCAAAGTCGTTGCTTTTATATTCCTGTCTGCCATTCTATAAAAAAGCTTCCACCTTACGGCAGAAGCTTTTCTTTGGTGGGCCATCCAGGGGCCCAACACCCACGGACTAATGAACAGTCCACTGGACTGTTCATCACCTCGCTCTCGCTCGGCCGTCCTTTCAAGTCCTGCATGGCCTTTTTATAAAAAAAGCTTCCACCTTACGGCAGAAGCTTTTCTTTGGTGGGCCATCCAGGACTTGAACCCGGGACCAAGCGGTTATGAGAATCACGAAAATCTTAAAATCCCGTTTTTCTTGTGCAACAGTGACAAATAGCATCGGCGCACGAGCAAGAGGCATTAGTTATTATGACGGATTTTTTAGTCCTATTTCGTAGTGAAAATCAGACTAAATCGCCAGGTTCATCGCCAGAAAAAAAGCTGGCGACGAAAATCGCCAAAAAAGACTCATTTGGTGCGATTTTGGCGATGAAAAAAGCTACTGTGGATTCGAGGCTTTTATGCCCCACCGTTTTTCTCATTATAAATCGTTCATTTTAGAATGTCAATATCGCCAACAAGGGGGAAGTGTACCATTTTAGTAGAATACCGACCCAGTGTTCCTCTCCCCCACACCCCCTCTCCAGCTGGCTGAAGAAACAGCCAACTGAAAAAGAGAATATCGGCTCTTATAAGCATCTTACCTGTCCACAGGCAAGGTGCTTTTTTAATTTCAAAAATCGGAGGTCATCATGGGCAAATATCAAAAAAATATTGAGGCTGCACGGCGCATCAGCGTCATGCAGTACCTTGAAACCTACCATCCCGGCGAGCTTGTCCGCAAAACAGACAAGGAGTATTGCACCAAGACGCACAGCAGCCTTGTTATCACGCCCGCAAATGGGCTGTTTCACTGGTTTTCGCAGAGCAAGGGTGGCAACAATGCACTCGACTATCTGGTAAAGGTTGAGGGCATGGACTTTGTCTCGGCGGTACGGTTGTTGAGTGCAATGGCTCCCGCGCCTGTTTCTATTCAGACGGCTAAGGCTTCTTCTCCCCAGCAACACACGACCCGCCCGTTTGAGTTACCCACCGCAGATCGAAACACCGAAGCTGCAACGGCCTATCTGATGCACCGTGGCATCAGCCCGAAAGTGCTGCGCTACTGTGTGGGTAGTGGAATCCTATACCAAACTACGCGCGGCAACTACCGCAACTGCGTTTTTGTGGGCAAAGATGAAAACGGCGTACCGCGCTCTGCTTTTCAGCGCGGCTGTCAAGGCAGCTTTCGCGGAGATGTCGCGGGCAGCCAAAAACAGTATGGCTTTCTGATTCCTGCCGAGATTGAAACCTGTGATACCGTAGAAATCTACGAAGCCCCTATTGATGCTATGTCCGGCGCGACGTTGCGGCAGTACAAGCATGATGCACCGTGGCGCAGCGTCCACTACTTGGCGCTGGGTGGGCTGAACCACCAGCCGATTGACTACTTTTTACAGCAGCATCCCGAAGTTAAGCGCGTGGCACTTTGCTTTGACCGTGATGAACCCGGCAGGAACTTTACAAAAATTGTGGCAAAAAGGCTGACAGAACGGGGATATATCGTGCAGGACACACCTCCGGCCATCGGCAAGGACTATAACGACTATCTGCTGGCGGCTCGTAGACTTATCAGCATGGAACGGTAAAGGAGAGGAATATGAAAACTATTGCAGTTGCAAACCAAAAAGGCGGCGTGGGTAAAACGACCACCACCGTAAATCTTGGCACAGCACTTGCGGCGATGGGCTACAAGGTGCTGTTGGTGGACGCCGACCCGCAGGGTGATTTGAGCAGCTATCTCGGCTATGCGGGCACCGAAAACGGCGCAACAATCAGCGACCTAATGGAATCTGTTATCAAGGACGAAAAGCCGCCAGAAGTGGTAATTCACCATGAAGAAAAGGTAGATTTCATTCCTTCCGACATTGGTCTGTCTGATATGGAAGTGAGCCTTGTAAACGTTATGGCGCACGAGAAAATCATGGAACAGGCATTGGAGCCGTTTAAGGATAAATATGACTACTGCTTGATCGACTGTATGCCCTCGCTGGGCATCATCACCGTGGCATCGCTTGTTGCGGCGGATCGAGTGCTGATTCCTGTGCAGGCACAGCATTTCGCCCTCAAAGGTCTGGTGTCCCTGTTCAAATCCGTCAACCAAGTAAAGCGCCGTATCAATCCCCGGCTGGATATTGACGGCATTGTACTGACGATGGTGGACAAGCGCACCAACCTATCCAAAGATGTATGCGCCGCCCTGCGCAGCGCCTACGGTCACGCGCTGAAAATCTACCGTGCAGAAATCCCGGTCAGTACGCGCACGGCAGAAAGCGCTGCCAGTACACATAGCGTGCTGACCTACGATGCCAACGGCCCGGCCAGTTTGGCATACAAAGCGCTTGCCAAGGAGGTGACGGAGAATGAGAGAGTACGGCAGCAACATCAATCTGCCCTCACTCGATAATCTCTTTTCGAGTGAGCAGGAACGGCAGGACGCAAAATTAGAGAAAATCCAAATTTTGCCGCTGACGGAACTGCATCCCTTTCGGAATCACCCTTTTCAAGTCCGTGACGATGACGAAATGGACAAAATGGTGGACAGTATAAAAGAATACGGCGTTATGACCCCTGCCATTGTCCGCCCTCGGAAAGATGGTGGGTATGAAATTGTAGCGGGCCACCGCCGCTGTCATGCCAGCCAGCGGGCGGGCGTGGAGACCATGCCCTGCATTGTGCGGGATATGGACGATGATACTGCTATCATTTTGATGGTAGATAGCAACTGTCAGCGGGAGCATATTCTACCGAGTGAAAAGGCGAAAGCGTATGAAATGAAATTGGCTGCTATTAAAAGGCAAGGGCAACGCCGTGATTTAACTTCTGGACAAGTTGTCCAGAAGTTGTCAGTGCAAGAAGTTGCAGATGGAAGTGGCGAGGGCTACAAAACAGTCCAGCGCTTCATCCGTCTGAACAAACTCACCCCCGAACTTATGAAAATGGTGGATGATGGCAAACTAAAAACCACTCCCGCCGTAGAACTTAGCTACCTTACCCCCGAAGAACAAGAGGACTTCCTGTCCTATATGGAATCCGAGGGTTGCACACCATCGCTGTCACAGGCGCAAAAGCTCAAAGAGGCCAGCAAGGAAAGCGTGTTGACATCCGAAAAAATCCAGCACATTATGGCCGCCAAACCGCCCAGTGTAAAGCCGCGTGACCCGCAGCTTATGATTCCCGTTGCAAAAGTTGAACGATACTTTCCGAAAGGCTTTACAAGCGACCAGATGCAGCAGGTTATCGTAAAACTGCTGGAAAACTACGCCCGTGCCCACCAGCACGGCAGCAGATGAGGGGGGGACACCGATGACAAGATTATTAGTTGTTGAACCCAGCTACTGCCCTTATCAAGCGGGTTTTTCCAGTGCGGCGACTGCGGTTTCCGAGGTAATCGAGGGTGAAAGCCAAATTCTAAAACCGTTTGGCACACCTCGCATCGGGCTGATATGCAGCAAAGCCCAAAGCCGGCTGAAATATAACAGGCAGGTCAATGACGAGGGAATTACCGTGCGCGGGCGATTTCTCATCTGCGGGCTAAATGGTGATAAAGTCGTGGGCCTATCCAAAGACCAGGCAGACCGATACAGCCGACTACTTTTTCTCCCGCAAGTCGAAGATATGGCAAGCGGTGAACTGCCCGCCGCAAAGGTACGCCCGCAGGATGAACGCTACGGGAACAAACTATCTTTTTGGGAAAGGTTGGAAAGATAATGGAAGAAAAGACAGATAAAGTAGTCGGCTACATCGAATATCTCGGTGCAGGCGGGATGATCGGTGAAATCGTTCCTTACACAAGCGTGGAGAAATTCAAGGATGAAATTCTGGATTCCTTGGATTGTGGGCGGCCAGTGACACCGGTTGTATTCTCAGATGAACTGGATGAGCCACTCCAATTTGATTCAGACACCTATTTTCCGTGGGGATTTCGCAGCGAAAAGCGAGTGCAAATCCCTTATGAAATCTATCAAACTATCAGGCGAGACCTTGTTTTTATGGAGTATTCTCCTGCGAGGCTTGCTGCCGGAGCAAAGGACTACGAACTCGTGTACAAGGGGCAGATGGAGCGTTGGGAAACGCTGGACAGCATTTATTCACGGCATAATCGGGATGACCGTCCAAACGCCAAAACTATGCGTTCCGTCTCTGTCAGCGATATTATTGTGACACACAAAGATAACGAGACACACGCTTTTTATGTTCAGCCGATTGGGTATAAGCAGGTAGATAACTTGTTGCCGGAACTTGAAAATGCCACACTGTCAAAAGCAGAACAGCACGAGCGATAAGGAGCAGCCTATGGCTAAATACGAAAATATCCGTGCGCTTGCCAAAAAGCAACTGCAGGCCGTCACGGAGAGCAGCGACCGTTGGAAAGCATTTTTGCGGACAGCGGCCATTGCTTATAATTATAGTTTCCCGAACCAGCTTTTGATTCACGAGCAAAGCCCCACCGCCACAGCCGTGGCCGACATAGCCTACTGGAATAACAATGCGGGCCGCTGGGTCAAGCGCGGCGCACACGGTATCGCGGTATTTGACACTCGCGCCAATTCTTCCCGGCTGCGGTATCTTTTTGACATTTCCGATACCATCCCCCGCGCAGAGATTCCCGAAGCGCTGCCGTGGGTCATTACAGACCAGAACTGGCGGCCTGTTTGGGATAAAATCGTAGCGGATAATCACGCTGACAGCATCCAGAGCGCCCTCCTCATGCTCTCTACATCCTGCGTTGCCCAGCGCAGCGCCATGTTCACAACCGCACTGGGAAAAGCGATAGACGGCAGCAGCTTACAGTGGGCCAAGCCGGACGAACAGCGGCAGCTATTTTTACAGCTTATCACCCAAAGCTGTCTGTATATGGCCGCGCTGCGGTGCGGCGTGGATACTGCGCGGCTGGACCTGTCTGCCCTTGAGTCTGTGAACCAGTTTGATACAAACCGCATTGCTCTGTGTTTGGGCAGCGCTTGCCAACAGGCGGCACGGCCTCTCATGCAGCAGATCGGCAGCATCACGAGAGAAATCGACAGTGTTGCACGCGCCGAAAAAGTCCGCTATTATGGTGACAAACAGGAAGAAACCAATAACACCAAGGAGGTCAACAATGGAGTACATGATGGTGAGCGGCTACCAAATCCCGGCGCTGACGCTGAACGAGCCGCCGATGCCGGAAATCGGGAAGTACGGCAGCCTGCGGCGGAAATTCCTGCTGGAGAACGCCCCGATGATGTTCGACGAGATGCTGCTGGAGGGAACGCTGTACCCGCATCTGGCGGAGATAGACAACGCGGTACACCGGCAAATCGAGCAGACGATGCAGACGCTGATGCAGCAGAGCACCGCCCCGAACCGGCAGACCGACCCGATGGGCTGGACGCAGTGGATGAACGCCTTGCAGAGCCAAGCCGAGGAACTGGCGATGCAGCAGATTTACAGCCTGTAATACAAGAACCCCAAGCGGAGAGCGATACCACGCCCTCCGCTTTTTCTGTGCCCATTTCTGATTTGCCGCCGCTGAGCGATGAAATGATTCTAGGCTTACTGGCGAAAGAATCCTCCAGCCGTGCCGACAATGCGGCTATTCTGGAATATTTCAATGAACATCCCGACCTTGCCGAGCGCAGCGCCTTTTGCAAGCACTGTTACAAGCAAATTTATACATATTTGTTCGTGGATGACCATACCGTTGGTTTTATCCGGCATGATATGTACCTTGAACTTTGGGAGGGCAACTATCTTACCAAAACAGCACAGGTCAATCTGACATGGGATGCTGTTGCCGCAAAGATTGCTGACCTTATCGGGCAAGGGCGTCTGATCGTTCCCATCAAGGCTACACCCGTGCAGCAGCAGATGGAGCAGCTTACTCTTACTCCCGAAGATTCTGAAAAGGCAGGGCTGCCGAGCCATGAGCAGCAAGCAAAAAATATCGACCTTGCAGCAGAAGCCAAAAAGTGGAACAAGCCCATCATTGACGCATCCGGCAAGTACATTACGGAGCAGGACATTACCGATGCACTGTGCAAAGGCGGCGGGTTTGAAGATAGCAAATTTCGCATTCAGCAATATTTCTCTGCACAGGTACTTCCTATCGAGGAAGATCAAGCCCGCTGGCTGAAAAAGGAATACGGCATCGGCGGCGGCACATGGTTCTTCCGTGATGGTGGGCACGGCTTTCTTGACCACATGGGCAAAAATCTTGAGATCACCCGACGTACAGAGGACGGCGAGTATCGCCGCGTTTTGAAGTGGAAAGAGGTTGCCCAACGCCTGCGGCTTTTAGTTTACAACGACCAGTATCTGACCGATGCCGAAAAAGCTACCTATCAGGCATGGGCAGCAGAACAGCAAGCCGCCCGCGCAGCGAACGATGCCGCACTCGCCCATGCAAAACACGCTATCGCGGATTTCTGCGAGAATGAGGGGCTAAACGAGCCGAATTTCTCCGACTTGACCCGCGTGGAGTTTGCTTACTCTACCACCGAGGACGATGAGCACGAGATCCAAGTGTATGCCAATCTTCTGCGGAACGAAATCCGCTATGAGGTTGACGGTAACATTGTCCATATCGACTACTTCCACGATAACCACGAGCTTGCTGCGCAGGGCATTGAAAACAGCGCCTTCTCGGATTTTATCAATACCGCCGAAGCAGAGTTTGAAAAGCATCATCCGGCTACAAGAAAAGTCGAAAAATCACCTGTAACTATCGGCAGCACGGTTTATCTGGAAGATGACAGACCCTTTACCGTGGAGGAAATCGGCAGGGAAAACATTCATCTGCGGGATGAAAGTTTCCCGCTGGTAGGCCGTGCCGTCAGCCACGAGGAGTTTGCGCGGCTGCTTGCTGCCAACCCCAAAAATGCAGCACTATCCGCCCCGGAAGTTCCAAGCCGCCAAGAGCAGCCGGAAGAAACTGCCGAACCCATCGTGGGCGAAGTTATCGAAGAACCCAGGCCCTTTGTGGCACAGGTTATGGCGGATGCAGAACGGCTTTCAGCAGAAGATGAACCTTACCACCGTGAACCCATTACCTATGAAGCTCCCTATCTGGACAACCTGCCGACAGCACCGCGCGAAAAGTTTGCAGCCAACATTGCCGCCATCCAAAAGCTGAAAGAAATTGAGCAGCGCGTAGCGAACGGTGGCAGCCCTGCTTTTGAGGATGAGCAGAAAATTTTAGCACAGTACACGGGCTGGGGCGGGCTTTCGGATGCGTTCGACCCGAACAAAAGTACATGGTCGAACGAGTACAGCCAGCTGAAAGCAGCATTGTCTGAATCTGAGTATGAAGCTGCCCGCAGCAGCACCCTGACGGCGTTTTATACCCCCGCCACCGTTATCCACCCCATCTACCGTGCACTGGAGCGCTTCGGCGTAAAGGGCGGCAAAATCCTAGAACCCAGCATGGGCACAGGCGCATTTCTCGCACACGGACATTTTGGCAGCAGTGATGCCAAATTCTACGGCGTAGAATTGGACAGCATCACAGGCCGCATCTCAAAGCAGTTGTATCAAAAGGCCAATATCCAAGTGACCGGCTATGAAAATGCGCTTCTCCCCGACAACTATTTTGACTGCGTTATTGGCAATGTCCCTTTCGGTAATTTTCAAGTCAATGACCCGCAGTATAACCGGCTGCATTTTCCCATTCACGACTATTTCTTTGCCAAGAGCATCGACAAGCTGCGCACCGGCGGCATCATGGCGTTCATCACCTCCAGCGGCACATTGGACAAAAAGGATGACCGCGCCCGCAAGTACATTGCCGAGCGCTGCGACCTGATTGGTGCGGTGCGCTTGCCCAACAATGCGTTCAAGGGCAGCGGAACTAAAATCATGACGGATGTAATTTTCCTGCAAAAGCGTGACACACTGCGCCAGCAGGACGAGCCTTGGCTGCACCTTGCAGAAGATGTCAACGGCATCACCATGAACCGCTACTTTGTGGAGCACCCTGAAATGATTTGCGGCAGAATGGAGATAGTCTCCGGTCCGTATGGCCCGACTCCCACCTGCCAGCCAATAGACCCCGATGCGGTGGACCGTTTCGGAAAGCCGTTGTTGGAAACGCAAATCGACACTGCTATGCAGCACTTGACCGCCACGCTGACAAAAGCCGAAATCTCTGTGCAGGAAGAAAGCGGCGAGGACACCAAGTACATTGATGCCGATCCCTTTGTGCGTAATTTCAGCTACACGGTAAAGGACGATAAAATCTATTACCGCGAAGGCGCAGTCATGCGGGAGTGTAATCCCAACGCAGCATCTGCCGAGCGTATCCGCAAACTGGTGGAACTGCGCGATACCACCCGCGCTCTGATCGATGCGCAGTTGCAGGACTTGCCGGACGAGGAAATCCGCCGTCTGCAAGGCCTGCTTAACCGCCAGTATGATGCCTTCCGCGCCAAGCACGGCCTTATCAACAGCCGCAGCGCGGAGTTGTCTTTCCGGGATGACAGCAGCTACTATTTGCTGTGTTCACTGGAAAATGTCGATGAAAAAGGAAACTTTATCAGCAAGTCGGATATGTTCACCAAAAGGACTATCCGCTCTGCACAGATACCAGACCACGCCGACACGGCATCGGACGCTCTGGCACTGAGCATCGGGGAACGTGCCAAGGTCGATATGCCTTACATGATGCACCTTACCGGGAAAGATGAAGCGACGCTTGACAAGGAACTGGCGGGCGTTATTTTTGTAGAGCCTTTCCGCAAACAGGAGGACGGCAGCCCTGTTTACCTTATGGCGGACGAGTATTTATCCGGCAATGTACGCGAAAAGCTGCGTATTGCTCATGTTGCAGCCGACCAAGACCCGGCGTTCCGCATCAATGTAGAAGCGTTGGAACAGGTGCAGCCCAAAGACTTGACGGCGGGCGAAATAACGGTCCGGTTGGGTGTCACATGGGTCGGGTCGGAAATCATCAAGCAGTTTGCCGATGAACTTTTTCAGTCAACCTACCGCGAACAGAAAATAGCTGTCCGTTACAATGAATATCTGAATAACTGGTATATTTCCAACAAGAGCCAGGGCAACGATAATATCCGCGTCACGAACACCTACGGCACAAAACGTATCAACGGCTATCATTTGTTGGAGAATGCACTCAACCTGCGGGCCACCAAAATTTACGATACAATCTATGACGAAAACGGCAAGGAGCAGCATAAGCTCAATGGTCCTGCCACCGAAGAAGCACAGGCCAAGCAACGGATGATAGAAGATGCTTTTAAGGACTGGATTTTCAAGGACCGTGAGCGCCGTGAAAGTTTAGTAGCGCTGTACAATGAAAAATTTAATTGTATTCGCCCGCGCGAATATGATGGAAGTCACATTCAGTTTTTCGGCATGAACCCGGAAATCTCGCTGCGGCCGCACCAGCGCAATGCCATTGCCCACATCCTGTACGGCCACAACACCTTGCTGGCCCATGTGGTTGGCGCGGGTAAAACTTACGAAATGGTTGCCGCCGCAATGGAAAAAAAGCGGCTGGGCCTGTGCAGTAAAACGCTTGTTGCCGTGCCAAACCATCTGACAGGCCAGTTTGCCAGTGAAGCACTGAAACTGTATCCCAACGCAAACATTTTAGTCACAACGCAGCGTGATTTTGAAAAAACGAACCGCAAGCGGTTTTGCGCCAAAATTGCCACCGGCAACTATGACATTGTGGTAATCGGTCACAGCCAGTTTGAAAAGATTCCACTTTCCGATGCCAGAAAAGCCGAGTTTATCCGCAAGCAAATTGACGAGCTGGAGATGCAGTTGGAGAGCATGGACAACAGCGACAGCCGTCTGACCGTCAAGCAGTTGGAAAGTAAGAAAAAGCAGTTGAAAACCAAGCTGTCAAATTTGCTGGACGCCCAGAAGCGGGATGATGTGGTGACTTTTGAGGAACTGGGCGCAGACTCCCTCATGGTCGATGAAGCACACAATTTCAAGAACCTCATGACCGTTACTAAGATGCACAACATCGCGGGTATCAGCACCACCGAGAGCCAAAAGGCCAGTGACCTGTTTATGAAGTGCCAGTACCTTGATGAAATCACCGGGGCACGCGGCGTAACATTTGCCACAGGCACACCCATTTCCAACAGCATGACCGAGCTGTATACCATGCAGCGCTATTTGCAGCAGTACACCTTGGAACGCAACGGCCTTGCAAACTTTGACAGTTGGGCGGCCACCTTTGGCGAAACCGTCACAGCCATCGAACTTGCGCCGGAGGGAACCGGCTACCGCACAAAAACACGCTTTGCTCGTTTTTTCAATCTGCCAGAACTTATGGCAATGTTCAAGGAATGCGCTGACATTCAAACAGCAGATATGCTGAAACTGCCTGTCCCTGCTCTTGTGGGCGGCAAGCCGACCAACATCCAGCTAAAGCCCTCTGAAATACAAAAACAGATGGTAGCGGAATTGGGCGAACGGGCCGACAAAATCCGCAATAAAATGGTAAAGCCCTATGAGGACAATATGCTGAAAATCACCAACGACGGACGCAAATTGGCGCTGGATCAGCGCTTGATCGACCCCGACTTGCCCGATGATCCTGACAGCAAGGTCAATATCTGTGTGGGCAAAATTTTTGAGATATGGGAGCAGACCATGCCTCAACGCAGTGCGCAGCTTGTTTTCTGCGATCTGTCTACGCCCAAGGCGGGCGTTTTCAATGTCTACGATGACATGAAAGCAAAGCTGATCGAGCGCGGAATCCCCGAAACAGAAATTGCCTTCATCCATGAAGCAAACACCGATGCCCGCAAGACGGAACTTTTCGGAAAAGTTCGCAGCGGCGCAGTTCGCGTTTTGATGGGCAGCACCGCCAAAATGGGAGCCGGAACCAATGTCCAAAAGCGGTTGATTGCGTTGCACCATCTGGATGTACCGTGGCGGCCATCTGATATTGAGCAGCGTGAGGGCAGAATATTACGACAGGGCAATGAAAATAAGGAGGTCTATGTTTTCCGTTATGTAACGGAGGGAACATTTGATGCCTACTCATGGCAGCTTATCGAAAATAAGCAAAAATTCATCGGACAGATCATGACCTCAAAATCTCCGGCTCGCAGCTGCGATGATATGGACGAGGCAGCACTGTCCTACGCCGAGGTCAAGGCATTGGCGGCAGGCAATCCGCTTATCAAGGAAAAGATGGACTTGGACGTGCAGTTGACCCGTCTTAAAACACTGAAAGCTGCCCATGACAGCCAGCGTTATGAACTGGAGAACAAAATTGCCATCGGCTTCCCGGCTGAAATCCGAAAATGCAAAGAACAGATTGAAAATGCCACGGTAGACGCCGCCACCGTAAAGGAACACTCCGTAGTGGATGCGGACGGCAAAGATGTTTTCTGCATCCAGTTGGAAAAGAAAGTTTACTACGAAAAAGAACCTGCGGGGAAAGCCCTGTTAGGTCTGCTGGGCTTGGCACTGAATAGCGAAAAGCCCGTACCTATCGGGTATTTCAAGGGTATGGAACTGCAAATCCAACATCTGCCTTTTGGCAACGAGTACCATGCAAGATTGGCTGGCTCTGGTACATATAGCACTCAGCTGGGAGCTGATGTTCTAGGCAATCTGACACGCCTTTCCAATTTGGCAAATGGTATTGAACCGAGCATTGAAAAGACCCGCAATATGCAAATCCAGTTGGAACAGCAGCTTGCCAGCGCCGAGGAAGAAGTCAAGCGGCCATTTCCACAGGCAACGGAACTGACTGAAAAGAGTAAGCGCCTTGCGGTGCTGGAGGGACTGCTGAACATGAACGACAAAGACATTGTGACCGACACCGAGCCGGAACAACAGTGTCAGACCGACAATCGACAGCGTGGACAGGAGGAACGATAAATTTTATGATTAAAGGCAGAAAGACCAATCGTATACGCGACCACCCCAAGGATGAAAGGAGTAGTTTTTATGAAAAAATCTATTGTTGCATTGGGCATGGTATTGGCGCTGTCCGGGTGTGCAGCGGCAGCGGATGAAACTCTTGCGGCTGAACCGGCTGCACTGGTGGAAATCTCACCGGCCACCGAAGAAAATGCGCAGCCGGTAGAAGCTGCTGCAACTGCCGAACCTGCGCAGACAGCAACCCCTGAGCCGACACCCGAACCGACACAGGCCCCCACGCCCGCGCCGACAGCAGAGCCTACGGCAGTCCCCACCGCAGAACCCACGCAAGCCCCGGTGGAGGAAACCGTAGCCGCCACTCCGGCACAGGTTAGTATGAGTTATGGTGCGGTGCCGTTCGACCTTGCAGCCGGTACGGAGCAATGGTGGAGCATCGACAGCAGCGACAGCGCATACTGGGCCGTGCAGGAGAACATCAACGCCATCCGTGCGGCGGCGGGACTTTCCCCGCTGGCAATGGACGGAGGGCTGAGCGCGGCGGCAGATGCCCGCTGCGAGAGCTTTGTCGCGGGCGGTGCGTTCGACCACAGCGGCATGACCACCCGCAGCGAAATCTGCGCAGCCGGTCCTATCGGCTCGGCCAGCAGCGTATGCAGCTATTGGCAGAACAGTCCTGCCCACTATGCCAACATCACCAACGCCAGCTTTACGAGCATGGGTGTGGCCTGTTGGTTTTGCTCCACCGCCGAGGGGCAGTATACCTACTGGACTGTCACATTCAACTAAAACTCCTACTTGTTTTCATACAGAAATTATGATATAATTTCTGTATGAAAGAGAGGTGCTATCTATGCCGAACATTCGTTCCAGCGCAGATTTGAGAAACAACTACAATGACATTTCCTCTTACTGCCATGCCTACAACGAGCCGGTCTTTATTACCAAAAACGGTAAGGGCGACCTTGCCGTTATGAGCATGGAAACCTATGAGGAAATGGCGGGCCGCATTGAACTGTACAGCAAGCTGCAAGAGGGCCTTGCCGACGTGGAAGCCGGGAACACGCGCCCCTTTGCCGATGTTATGGCTGATTTGCGCCACCGCAGGGAGCGCAGATGAAATACAACATTCATGTCACCCAAGCCGCCGAGCGCGATATGGCGAACGCCTACGACTATATTGACCTTGTACTGAAAAATCCAACTGCCGCCGACAAGCTGTTGGATGTGGCCGACGAAAAAATCGGAGCACTGGCAGAATTCCCGCACAAATTTGAAGTCGTTTCCGACAAACTGCTTTCCCTATGGGGAATCCGCTTCACCATCGTTATGAACTACCTTGCGTTTTACACGGTGGACGATGCCACGCAAACCGTGCATATCGTGCGGTTTCTCTATGGCAAAAGCAACTGGATCACCATTCTGAAAACGGATGCAGCAAACGGAAGTTTGCCGGTGTTCTCATAACCGAATATTTTATCTGGGCGCTCACTTTTGTGGGCGCTTTTTCTATTGGAGGAAAACATGATTTATGACGAACTTATTGAAGAATTAGCGTTGACCCTGCTTACAAAGGCAAGGTATGAGGGCTGTATTAGCGTTATAGACGGTTTCTCACAGTGCGAGGAAGATAAAATTCGCATGGAGTATCCTGTTGACGCTGTTATGCGCATCATGCCGGTGGGCAGCGAAATCTGGCCGGAAGAGTGCGAACCATTGCTGAAAAAAATCGGTGCTGAAACGATCGGAGACGTTGCCGATTATCTGAACAAAAACGAATCCGAAAATTCAAGTGCCGATGATGTTCTTTCTACTGCATTGCTCAAAATCTGCTATGAAAATATGGACATGGACGGCAAGATGGTATTTTGGGAAGATATGCTTGAAAACAACTCCTTGGAATGGAGAGATGTTGAATGATTTGCATACACGAAGTGATTTATTCAGTATGCAGTCGTAATTTTTGTGGAATCTTATCTGCTTCGGAGGATTTTATGACGCACGATGAAATGATGAGTCTGTTAGCCAACACATTGGCAGATGCAGCCGGACACGCTGGCTGTTTACCTATTTTGGACTGTTTCAGCCCGCATCCGGGAGAGGAAGTAACCGTAAGCATTCCTATGTGTGACGACACGGTGGATATTGTGCTGGAAGATCTCGATTTTCCGCACGAGTGGGAAGAATTGTTGGAGAACAGCGGTGCAGATACTATGGGCGACCTTGTTGATTACCTGTGCTATTGTTCGCAAAACAATATTTCTCTTGCCATTTCCCCTGAAGATGAGGAAAAGCTGTATGCAACGCTGATTGATGTCTGCTATGAAAATATGTCTTATGACAGGCAGGTCGATTTTTGGCGTCATGTGCTGGAAACCAATTCTTTGGTGTGCGAGGTAAAAGAATGACCCTACAGGAGCAGCTCTGCGAAAAAATGCGGGTGGAACAGAGCGCCTATTGCCTATGGCTGACCGCACAGCCGCCAGAAGAAATTCTACACCACGCCTATGAGTACAGCGTCCGTGAGGACATTATTCTGGCAACGGAAGAAATGAACCTCACCCTCGCACAGGTGCGGGCGCTGCTGAAATCTCCCGCGCCGCTGGCGGATGTGTATAAGGATTTTTCCAAGCTGGAAACCGATTATATGAGCATTGTGGCTCAGTGCGTGGAAGACCGCGCAGATGACTTGCTGAAAAAGGAGCAGCAGCAGAACCCACCCAAAGTATATCGACAGTCCGTCACTTATGCCCGCGAACACGGCGAATTGCAGCAGTACCATGCGTCTTGCCACTTGAATGAAAGGTGTCGGGACGAGATTGACGCAGCGCTTGCACAGCGCTTTGATGGTATGCGGCTGGGCGCTGGCGCTGTTGAACAGGTAGTGGCGGAATATGGTTTGGAGCGCACAAAATATGTGTTGGCAGCGGCCATTCAAACCCGTGATGGAGATGGTCGTATTTCTCGCACAAATAGAGAATGGGCAGATTCCATTCGCACGATCAAAGATATGGATCGCCGTGGATTTGACCGTTCCTGTTACTACGCTGACCTACAAGCGCATACCTGCCTATTGGACGGTTTTGTAAACCAAGTGCGAAAATTTGAAAAAGCCAAAGCCCAGCCCGTTCAGGATACCCTCGAAAGATAACCGCAGCGTCTGCATTTTGCAGGCGCTTTTTTTCGTGAAAAAATCTCTGTTTTGAAAGGATTTCACAATGAAAGAAACACATTACAAATTGAAGCATCGCGTTACCGCGCTGTTTGCGGCGGCGGTAATGCTCTGCTCCATGCTGCCCGGTGCAGCGTTTGCGGAGGAACCCACACCGCAGCCCACCGAGGAAACCGTGCAGATGGAGCAGCAGACCGAGCCGTCTGAAACCGACAACGGGCAGGCCGACGAGAGCAGCCCCGACCCCGGCGAGGATGTAACCGAAGCTACCCCGGAAACGGCAGAAGAGCAGCCCGCTGAAGAAGAAATCTCTGCTGCCGTTGTCGGCGCGGAACTGTACACCGACCTCCCCAACGCACCCATTGGTTCCTATATCGGCAGCGAGGGTCTGCCGGTTGCCACCGGTGAAACCAAAATCGGCATTTGCGAGTGGCCCGAAAGCCAGCTGGAAGAAACCAGCGACAGCTATCTGACCGCCGCTGCACTGGACAATGACGGTCTTACCATGGCCGCGCCCCTGTTGGACGGCGCAGACTATGCCATTGTTCCTATTATGGCACAGGTCGAATATCCCGCAGACGGCAGCAGCACCGACATGATCCTGCCGGATGGCGTGACCTTGCAGGACTTTTACGGCGAACCCGCCACTGATGCCGATGCCTTGCTGCACAATAGCTACCATGAAACCTCTGCCGCCGTCATGGGCGTATATGTACAGGCCGCTGCCGATTTTAACGCACAGCTTGTCTACACCGGCCCGGACGGCAGCACGCAGACTAAAACGCTGTATGTCACCATTGACCGTGAACACACGGTGGCATCTCCGTTTGCTGATGCCGGTATTGCTGCCTACGGCGAACGCCCTATCCCCGACGTAACAAGCGGCAAAATCACCAAGGTTGCCAAGGTCAACGGCGCTTGGCTGATCTGGTTCAACGGCGAACCCGCCTACTGCTGCACCCCTGGCGCAGACGGCCAGCCCAAGAACTGTCCAACGTACACTTATGTCAATACTTCTATGGTTGGCGCAGACCAGTATGTACCCGGCGACCACTATGGCAACCAGTACAGAATCTGGGGCAGTTTGACCCAGCTTTCGCTCGGTATGCAGGAGCTTCCTCCGGTTGCGCTCTCCGCAGAAGCGCCGAGTTTGCTGGATTTCTGCCGCACGATCTATACAAATGCGCAGATGCAGATTATCGAGAATTATCCTGACAGCACTGCCGCCAAAATTCTTATGGGATCCGCGCAGACGCTGCTGGAGGGCACAGACGCCTACGCATCCGCCCGCGGCTACTATACCTATATTTATCAGCCGGGCCGCGCGGGCTGGCAGACTGTGGCTGTGATTGGCCCCGAAATCTCCGATGACGAACCGAACCCCAAACCCATCGTGCAGGAAATTTACGCCAACTGGGAAGCCCCTGCGCAGAACGCAAGCGGCAGCTTTGATTTTGACTACGGTATCACCACCAACAAGGTGCAGCTTAAAACCACCGAGAAAGTGGACGGCGCGACCATCGAGATTGAACCCATCACCAAAAGCGGTACTATTGACGGCGGCACATGGAATATTTCTCCCGCAGATAAACAGAGCGTTACCACTGCTGGCCACACCAACGATGACAATTTTCAAAACAATGGCGGTGCTGCATCCGCAAGTTGGACGCTGCACTACTCCGTAAGCAAAACCACCGACAGCCGCAGCGGGCGAGTAGGTCCCTACACCACGCAGGATGAAGCCGATGCAGCCGCCGACAGCGCCCGCGATGCTGCGATTGCCGAGTTGCAGGGCGAGGCCCAGCGCATGGTGGACAATGCGGTTGCATCTGCAAAGGCAGAACTGGCGAACGTCAAATTCCGCTATGAGGAAGTGGGAGTTCCATACGGTTTTGAAATGTATTGGGGCAGCAACGGCAACAACCAGACCATTTCTGTACCGGCCAATTCAAACAATGCCTATCTGATGAAAAATGATGAATGGTCCTTGCAGGTCAACATCAAGAAAACCGACAGCGAAACCGGCAATCAGATTGCTGCCGATGCGCAATATGAGATTTTCCAGTGGGATACTGTAACAGGCAAATACCAGCCCACCGGCGGTTACAACACTTACAGTGTGCAGCGCCAAGGCGATGGCACTTATGCGGTCATCAACAGTGCAGCCTATGCGACCACGAATTCCATGCGGCATACCCTTTACTACACCCAGCGTAATACGGGCAAGTTTATCATCGTGGAAAGCAAAGCGCCCACAGGCTATTTTGGCGATTGGACAGACATCAATCATCCCGGCATGGCCAACACTCAGCTGGGCAAGCGCGGTTACTATATCGAAATCACCGAGGACAGCGACAATTCTGTAATCTGGCTGGACAACGCTGACTATAATGCCGATATTGCCGCTACCGACAAAGGCGGCACCAAACTTGTCACCAGTACAGGCGTAGAAACTACCGTTACCATTTACGACACTGCCAAAGACCCCAGCCGCACTTATAACACCGACAATAGCGGCAAGGCGGCCAATGAGGACAGCTACACAATCACGCCAACAGACGGCGTTATGAAAAATGACCGCACCTTGGGCGAAATCAGCATCTCCAAGGTTGACCTTGATGCCGTGCGGTATGTGGGCGGCAGCGCCGCCCACGGCACAGCCCTTGCCAGCGGGCAAACTCACGGCGATGCCGCGCTGGACGGCGCGGTGTACGACCTTTACGCTGCCGAAGATATTACGCACCCCGATGGCGTGACCGGCGTAGTGGACTACTCCAAAATCGTGGATGCAGACGGCAATCCCATCTGGCACACCACAATCCGCGACAACAGCGGGCAGTGGGTGTCTGACTATTTACCCGTTCTGAAAAAAGACCACCTTGTAGCCAGCGCTAAAATCGAGAATGGCTGGCTGTGCTTCAGCAATTTGTACCTCGGCAAATATTATGTCGTAGAGCGCTCCACCGGCGTGGTTATCCCGCTGCGTGACGGCGCTCTTGCTGTTTCCGGCACCTATCCCACCGTGGACAGCCGCACCAAGGCAGCCACCGGGCAGACCGCCGCGCTTGTCAAGAACGGCAGCGGGCAGTACACGGATTGGGTGTATCGCAATCAATTCAGCACCATTTCCAAGAGTAAAGCGCTGGACGGAAGTTGGACTTACGATGCCTACTACCTGTCCTTTGCAGGCGGCTACCTTTGCGATGAACATAACTACTACATCACGCCCGCCTATTCTGATGAGGGTTGGTATGTAGAAAAGACCACCTTTGCCGACAATCAACAGGCAGCCGGTGAACAGATCGACAAGACCAGTTACAGCGCCAATTACCACATCCATGCTGATAACGCTTTGGCCGAAAGCCAAGACCAAGTTGCCAAAGGCAATGTGGAAATCAGTAAAATCGTATCCTCCAGCGGCCAAAGCAACGGACTGGAACTGGAGGGCGCGGGCTTTACGTTCTTCCTTGTGTCCGACCTGTCCAAAGCAGAACAGTTTGAACAGACCCGCAGCGGCAGCTACACCCTGCAAAGCATTTTGGATGCCTACATTGATAAGACCTACGATAACGAGCATCCGAAGTGGGATTTTTCTGCGGAAACGCAGGCCATCGCAAAGACCTATGAGGTCAACGCTGACGAAATTGCCGCCTACAACAAAACGCTGACTGCCGTAGGCGAAAACAAAAACGGCAAGGGCGATGGCTGGCAGCCCACCGGCAGCGCCAACGAATACCAGCTTGCCGAGATTTTCAGCAATGACACCGGGAATATTCGTGTGCAGGGCTTGCCCTATGGCACTTATCTGGTCGTGGAAACCACCGTACCGCACGACCTGTTCCAAGCTGAGCCTTTTATTGTTACCGTTGACCCCGAACAGGATAACAACCCGTGGGGCGCTATGGCCACTCCCAAGGGCAGCGTAATGACAGGCTCTGACAGCTATCAGAAATTCACCGTACTGGACGAGGAAATCGAAGTTTATCTCCGCATCACCAAAGTTGACGAGGAAACCGGCAAACCGGTACTGCTGCCCGACACCGCTTTCCAAATCTACTGGCTGGACGAGCAGGGGCATTACCGTTATGACAGCAACGGCAACCCGAAACTCGTCACAATGACCGATACTGTCAACGGCCATCTGACAAAAGATGTAGACACTTTCCACACCAACAGCGAGGGCATCTTGACGCTGCCTGAAAAATTGCCGCTGGGTAAATATCGAATTGTGGAAGTCACCGGCCCGAACGGATTCTACAACGAATGGCTGGATTCTGCCGGATATGAAAACGGCATTTTGGCCGACGATGCAGATGGCATCTACTATGTGGATTTTGAAATCACCACAGACCGCATTTATGCAGCCACCGGCGACAAAAACGAGAACGGCATGGATACCCTTGTGATTGGTGAAAACTACTCTAACCATGAAACACTGGGGAAATTGACGATCCGCAAAACAGGCGAGGTCTTAGCTGGCTGGAAAACAGAAGCAGACGCACTTGACCCGTGGATGACCGGCGAGGCCGAGGACGGCAATTTCTTGTATGAAACCCGCCCGCTGGTTGGTGCGGAATACACCATCACCGCCGCCGAGGATATTTATACGCAGGATCGGCAGACCGACAATTATGGCAACCGCACGCTCTGGTATGCCAAGGGCGATGTAGTCGCCGTAGTCACCACCGGCGACGGCAGCGCAGACATTGCCGCCTTTGCCCCTGCCCGCACCAAGGCCACCTACGATTTCCTATCCGTAATCCATGACGGCACCATCGGTGAAGTCAGCGTGACCCTGCCGCTGGGCAGCTACCATATCGAGGAAACCAAACCGCCTTACGGCTATATCGGCACCACTGAAAGCTATGATGTCATCTTTGCATGGGATAACGAACTGAACGATGTGGTTATGGCCACGAGCATTGCCAAGGCTGACGGCGCTGCATCTTCCCAGAGTTTTGAGATCGTGCGCAGCAAGGATGCCAACGCAGATTTCACCGAGCAGCAGACCTTAAAATTTCACAATGACCGTGAAAAGGCCAAAGTAGGTGTTTACAAAGTTGACCGCGAAACCGGCAAATACCTTGCGGGTGCGGTATTCAACCTGTACGCTGCCGACGATATTTACAGCGTGGACGGAAAGCTGCTGTTTGCAGCGGGCGAACTGGTCGCCACCAGCCCCGAAACTGGCGCAGACGGCTACACCTATTTTGACTGCAATATTCCTATTCGCGGCGAGTATTACGGCAGCAGCATTCGCAAGGACGCCACCACCAACAGCGGTAATTACATCGTCAAGGAACTCCGCGCCCCTCTCGGCTATTACGTCAACGAGGAGCCGATGGAAGTCACTTTCACCTATGATGGACAAGCTATTATGGTGCTGGATAACACCTGTGCCAACAAGCCTACGGAAATGTGGGTAAGCAAACGTGACCTTACCAACGACGATGAACTGCCCGGCGCAACCCTTGCAATCAAGGATACGGACGGCAATACCGTAACCACATGGGTGTCCACCGATGAGCCGCATCGCGTGACCGGGCTGCATTTCGGTGAATCTTACACACTGACGGAGATCCGCGCCGCTGATGGGTACGCACTGGCCGATAATATTACTTTCCGCCTGATTCAGAAATCCGATGAGGACGGCAATCATCTGGAGGAGTGCGAAGTTTACTATCTGACCACCAAGAACATTTTGTTCTGGAAGTGGGATGACTGGAAACTGCTGGACGATGCGACCGTTATTATGCAGGATGATATTACCAAGGTGCAGATTTCCAAGAAAGACCTTACCACCAAGGAAGAACTTCCCGGCGCGGAACTTACGCTTACCGATGAAAAAGGCAGCGAAATTGACCGCTGGATTTCTACCGATGCACCGCACTACATGGAGAAGCTGCCCGCTGGCAAGTATACCTTGACCGAGGTGACTGCCCCGGACGGTTATGCCATTGCGGAGCGTGTGGAGTTTGAGGTACTGCCCACAGGTGAGGTGCAGACCTTTGAAATGTTTGATGATACCATCAAGGTGAAAATTTCCAAGGTAGACATCACCACCAACGAAGAACTTCCCGGCGCAGAACTGGTTATCAAGGACAAGGACGGCACCGAGATTGACCGTTGGATTTCCACAAACGAACCGCATTATGTGGAAAAGATGCCTGCAGGAGATTATACACTGACGGAAATCACCGCACCCAGCGGCTACAAGGTTGCAGAAAGCATCGACTTTACCGTTCTGCCCACCGGCGAGATGCAGACCGTGGTAATGAAAGATGCTCGCGAGGACACCCCGACACCTACCCCCGACAACACGCCGACCCCGAACCATACCCCGCAGCCCACGCCGAACACGACCCCAGCGCCCGCTGCACCCACTGCACCCCCCACGCCGCTGCTGACGATTCCTAAGACCGGCGATAATTCTCCGCTGGGGTTGCTGCTGGCGATTGCGGGAATCTCTCTTGTAGGGTTGGCAATTTTGATCTATAAGAGTGCCCGCAGCAAGGAATTGGCTCCCCGCACCGATGAGGATAATGACACCGAGGAATAATCAAAAATGAAGTACACTTATCAGACGGACGGTCCACGCGGACCGCCCGCTTTTTATTGGAGAAAAAACATGAAACATATTTTAAGTTGCAGTTTCGGAAAAGACAGTATCGCCACCGCGTTGCTGGCCTTGC
>OJQM01000328.1_pt1 | contig 28600 bp, 25 predicted proteins | sample 1598751 | NCBI WGS metagenome assembly OJQM01 (sample SAMN03922455, study PRJEB24848) | human gut metagenome | isolation source: stool sample | host: Homo sapiens | place: Germany | collected 2009-11 | reverse complement strand
CTCAAGGACACCGGCCTCGATGTAGCATATTTCCATATTTTCAACTCGTTTAAATGTCGGTGCGAATATAAGGGAAGAAAACATGCGGGACAAGCACATTCGTCCGACTGGCAGGAATAGTCATGAATAGTCGTTTTTTGTCATATGGCGCGGAAAAAGACTCCGTAGCCAGTCGGCTTTCACGCCCCCCTTTGGAAACCCGCAGGACGGGTGCGTCACGGCGATGAAAAAGAAAAAATCCCCACCGGAAATGAAATGGAGTGACCTCAAACCGGCAGGGAGTGTAATAATAAAGGAGCGGGCCGCTCAGCCCTTGATGTAGCCGTACTTTTTCAGGTCGTCCATGAAATTCCCGGGCGTGTCGGTCCTCACCCTCACCCCGTGCAGTTCATGGTACCGGCCCGAGAAGTTCACCATGTACTCCTCATCGGTGCATTCGCTGTCAAACCAGCTGCCCTCACGCAGGAGGCGTACAAACTCGGAAGGGTCGGAGGCGGCAATCCTGCCGCCGTCCGCCAAAATATACATATGCTTGCTCATGCCGATAATTTTTTAGTCCTTAGTTTATAATAGAGTTTCTGTTCACCGTCCAGGAAGGGGATGTCCCGTAGCGCGGTGGCCGCAGGCACCTGATTCCTTGTGGCAAAGGTAACCAATTTGTGGAGAAACAGTACCCAATTGCGCATTTTTGTGAAGTTGGTCGTTCCCGAATGCTGGCGGAACTCGACCGTCTTGTGCCGTGAGTAGGCCTCGAGGTTCACTTTGTGGTAGCGGTCGCCGATCCTTCCTTTCAGCTCGTCCACCGTCCGGGCCGAACGTATCATCTCGTCAGAGACATGACCCAGTCCCCGGCAATAGCGGTTGTCCCTGCGGGATGCCGGCATGAACCTGTCGATGACCGGTTCTAGATGTTTGTAACTCAGGGCCAGGTTACGCCAGGTTGCCATGCTGAAACCGGCGGCATCGATATGCACGTGAAGCCCGCAGCTCTCGTTCACTTTCACGTCACACAGCTCAAGCACCCAGCAGACCTTCTCCAATTCCCGCAGGCCGGCTTCACCGACCAGGATCGGGCTGACCAGCTCGAATGTGTCGTTGCCGTTCAGACTGCCATCCGTCACGAGTTTCCAATGCGGACGGGTGGTATGGTTATAATCTTCCACCGTCACTGCAATCCCGGCCTCCCTGAGCTCGCGTGCGAGCCGTTCACGGGAACAGTTGTAAGCCTCGATCTCGATACCGAACTTGCGGTTGAAAGTATAATCCAGTGCGGCTGTCGCCGGATGGATGTTCAAACCGCCATCGCGTTCCCTCATCCGGCGTAGGGCGTTCACCACGAAACCGTAATTGCCGTTGGTCACCATCCTTGCGATTTCCGCGCGGGGAACCCCTAAAAGGAACAGCTGCTGGATCTTGCTTGTCTTCGTTGTCTCTTGTGCTAAAATACGCCTAATTTGCTCGCTCATAACTTGTTACCTCCTTTATTATATACTACTAAGGTAATGCATTCATAAGAGAAGTCGTAATTATAAGGAGCCTATTACCGTGCCGTTTAGCTTAGTTTACCTTAGGCTAAAAATCCTTATTTAAGGTATCTGTATCTTATCATCCGCTCGGCCGGCAGCAGGTTCTTCCAGACCGATGGCGCGGCATATCTCCTCCACCAGTTCCGGAAGGCCGGAATCCTTCTCCTGACGGGAATCGGGCGGGAACAGCGTGGAACGGAAGACACCCTTGCGGACAGGGTCAGCCTCCCGGGTGTAGCGGAGGGTGTTCGGAATGTGCGAGGACAGCAGCCGCAGCCCCATCCTGTGGATGACCCGGTTCCAGGCTTCGTACAAGTCCTTCCGTCCCCTCCTGTCCACCATGTTCCAGAACAACCGGATCCCTTTCAGGTTGCAGTTCCCCTTGGCGATCAGCTCCTCTTCCAGCGCCTTGGCAAACTGCAGGGAGCTCTGCATGACGATGTTGTCCGCCTTGAGCGGGACAAAGATGTAGTCCATCGCGGCGACGGTATAGACCACACCCTCGCTGCGGAGCGTTCCGGGGAGGTCGAAAAGTACGACATCGAAAACCTCGCCTTTCTCCACGGTATAACGCCGCAGGTCCTCCACGGCTTTTTCCGGATCGCTCTTGATGACCGGGTAGGCAGGCTTTTGGATTCTCTCGTGCTGCCGGTAAAGGCCCACCTTCAGGTCATCGTTTTTCATGACGTTCTCTATGTCCCTCTCACGCATCAGCGCGATACTGTGCTGCGGGGAGTCACAGTCCACGACAGCCACACGCAGCCCTTTGCGGTAATGCAGCACACTGGCCAGCAGTACCGTAAAGACCGATTTGCCCACGCCGCCCTTCTGGCTGGCGACGGCAACCAACAACTCTTTTTCTTTTTTCATACTCATACCTTTAAAATGTTAAACACTATTGTTCCTGAGACAAAAAACAATGCCCCGATCGGATGAGATGCCCTGTCATGGGGGACGGCCCCTTATGTCCGGCCGGGCAGGGACTCCTCCAGAATCATCTCCGCCGTTTCCCTGTATTCTTCCAGATGCCGTGAGACAAGGTGGTTGATGAACCCCTCCAGCGTGACCTTCCCGTTTGAGGCTCCCGCCAGGATGGAGAGTTTCCGGTGTAGGGTGGCGGGAATGTGCAGTGACCGGCGCTGCACGCTCGCAATTCCATTCAGGTATTCATCGCCGTAGAGGGACGGCTGTACGGCCCCGTTCCACCGAGGCTGGGTAGGGGCTTCCCCCATTATCCCGCAGATGTGCTCCGCGTCCATTCTGCCGGGACCCGTCCGGCCTTTCACGTTCTTTCCTTTCATTGACATATCTTTTTGAACATTTACAGATGTTTACCGGCGGGCCGTCCCATTCTCGTCATCCCAGGGCCGGTAGACCTCACCGAGCAGCCCGGCGATATCCTCCCTGTGCTCCTCCATATGAAGCTCCAGCAGCCGGATGATGAAACCTGAGATGCTGCCGCAACCGGAGGCCCTGACCAGCATGGCGATACGGCGGTGCAGCCTCCCGTCAATGTACACGGTCTTCCACTCCGAAGATTTGGGAGCGGGAACCAGAAACTTCCTTTTGTATTCTTCCGGGGATGTCACTTCTGCCGCCCGGGACCGCCTTTCACGGCCCGGCGTATCCACTGGAGGTTCCGGGGATGTGGAGACAGGATCTGACAGGAAGTTCCCCATAAGTCCGACCCTCCCGAGAATTATATCGGAAAGCCGGTCCTTTTCCTTTTCTGAATCCATTTTCTTAAAATCTTAAATTATTAAATTACACAACCGGTATTGTTTCGGAATACAAAATAAAGGAAGAAGAGGACAGGACGGAACCGCCTGTCACTTATAGTCATGGAAAGTCAGTTTTTGTCATGGGATGTGTAAAATGGGAAGGTGGGGAGACTCTCCGTTTGCAGAAATGTAGAAGTAACAATCCATCAATGGAGACAATGAGGGAAGAACACGAGGCATGTACGGCTCACCGCCCGTTTTCCATTTGCAGAAGTGTAAAAGTAACAATCTATCAATGGAGACAATGAGGGAAGAACACGAGGTCTATACGGCTCACCGCCCGTTCTTCATTTGCAGAAGTTAAAAGTAACAATCCGTCAATGGAGACAACGAAAGAAGAACACAAGGCATATACGGCTCACCGCCTGTTCTCCATTTGCAGAAGTGTAGAAGTAACAATCCGTCAATGGAGACAACGAAGGAAGGACACGAGGCATATACGGTTCACCGCCCGTTCTCCATTTGCAGAAGTGTAAAAATGACAATCCATTAATGGAGAATAGGGTATGGAAAGGGCTGATTTCCCGTATATGCGCCTCCTTATTCCCCCAATTATGGGCGTAAGTCACATGATTCGGGAGAGATATCCACCCTTTTATGGGGAGAGAAGCCGGCAAATCCCCGATGGAAATACCCCGCAAATCACAAGAAAACAGCCATATAACGGGCTGATACACAATAATTATTGTAGAAACATGGTCCGCCCCTGCGGACAGCAAGTTGTGTTTTCGTTAAACGAAAACCGGACGGTTTAACGGCAATCGTGCCGCCAAACCGTACCCTCCCCATGAAGCTCCGGAGTCGCTTTTGAACGGATGGACATGAAGGCTGTCCCGCCCGTCTCTCAAAGGAATGGGGGATGTTTTATTTTTGCAGCTTCGTTTAAAAATTGATAATAGGGATAAAATAAATGTGAGTATGAGAACAAGAATTCCAAAAACTACAGACTCGATGTTCGAATTGTTGGCTAAGCGGATTGAGCATTTCCGTCGGCAGGGTAATGAGAAGACGGCGGAGAACTACACCTGTGTACTGAAACGGTTCAGGGAGTTCATGCGGGACAAGGACATTCCGCTCAAGGACCTGTCCGCCTCCGTCATGCAGGATTTCCAGAATTTCCTGACAGGCGAAGGCCTGCAGATGAACACCATTTCGCTGTACAACCGCATACTGCGTGCCGTTTATAACTACGCGCTGGACGAGGGCATCCTGCGCGTGAACAGGTACCCCTTCCGCAAGGTGTTCACCGGGGCGGAGAAGACACGCAAGCGGGCGGTAGAGAAGGAGACGGTGGTGCGGGTCATCGGACTGGAGGGCCTGAGCAGGTCGGAGGAGTTCGCCCGTGACATGTTCCTGTTCAGCATCTACACCCAAGGGATGCCCTTTGTGGACATCGCCCACCTGACCAAGGACAAGATACAATCGGGGTGCATCATCTACCAACGCCGCAAGACGAACCAACGCATCCGGATAGCCCTCCATCCCCGTGCGGAAGCCATCATCAGGAAGTGGATGGTGGAGTCGCCGGACTGCCCCTACGTGTTCCCCATCCTGTACAACCCCCAAAAGGAGAAGCCCGTGAAATACAGCAGCGCCCTCAGGACGCACAACAAGAGGCTGGCACGTATCTCCGCCCTCCTGGAACTGAAAGAGCCGCTGAGCTCTTATGTATCGCGCCATACCTGGGCCTCATTGGCGAGGTGGCTCGGGATAAGCGACACGGTCATCAGCGAGGCCATGGGGCACAGCAACATCGAGACGACAACCGTCTATCTGGCATCGCTGAATGTCGATGTCATAGCCTCCGCCAACCGGAAGGTCATAGACTCGCTGGTGAACGACGGGCATAAACGGAAGAAATTCAAGGAATATCAGGAAAAAGAAAAAAGGCTTCTTTGAAAATACATTTTTATCAGATAAATTTGCGTTTATAGAGAGGCTACCTCTTTTTAAGAGGAGGACTTTCATCATCTTTTCGGCGGCAAAGGTAGTGAGAAATAGAGATTTAGAATCTACAAAAATGGTCTTAAAACCTACAAAAATGGTCAGCTCCGGCCGACAGACAGGGATACGCCTCCCATCCATCCACCCGACACACTATTGTCACCACGCCACCGGCAGGCCGGACGTGTACGTACCCATCTATCCATTCTATCGCAGACGCAGTTCGGTGGGGGTCTTCCCGAAATGCTTCTTGCAGAAGGTCGTCAGGTAGTTGACCGTGAGGCTGTACTTCTCCGCAAGTTCCGAGACCGTGCAGTCCGTCATGAGAATGTCCCTCAACAGCTTCTCCTTCTTCTTCTGTATCAGCCATTGCTTGGCGGACACGCCGAACGAGGCTTGGAACTTCTGCTTGAAGACCGTCGGGGACATGTTCAGCCTCTCCATCAGTTCCTTGGCGCTGTTCACTTCCGGGAATGTCTGCAACACCCTGTCCTTGAAATCCTCTTCCACACCGAGTATCGGGGCGAACAGTCCCGCCAGTTCCTCCTTCCTGTAGAAGCCACGCAGTTCCATAAACATGATTTCCAGCCTCATCTGCTGGAAATGGACGCACAGGAACCCCTCACGCATGAGGTCACGGGTGAGTTCCAGTTCCCGACGCAACAGGTCACGGACAGGAAGCGTGACAAAATCGTTCCTTCCCGACAGTCCGCCATCAGGCAGGTAACGCAACAGGTTCTTGATGGCAAACCTGTTACACAACGCAATATCGACGGTGAAGGAATACCGTATCAGGACTGTCGCCGTTGACGCCTTCCCGTAAAAACTGCTCCCTGCCGGTACGAGGAACATGTTGCCGGACTTTATCCGTCTGTTCAGGACACTCCCCGTCGATATGTCGATGTCACCGGACAGTACGAATACCAGCGTAGAACGTTTCACGTCCTCCCGGATAAACAGCCTGCCGGCTTCCAGTTCCACCAGCCCGATAATGGCCCTGTCATCGGAAACATAGCCTTCGCAGATGAAATGTTCCTCCCTATACAGCAGACCGCCTGTCCTTTTCTGTTCTGATTTCATAGGTCTCTATTTTTAGTCGTTAATATACGCTTGTCGAAAGTCCTATCCTACCGGGGCTTCCGTCTTATCTCTGATACTTTATCATATTTAGTCTTATTTCAACAATCTATAACACAATTAATTATGTCCGAAATTCTCCCTCTTAAAAAGAGGGGGAAATTTTCAGGGCAGATTGAGGGTGATTTATATCATTGGATAAAAGGCGGTTATAACGCTTATGAAACAGAGTCTGAACAGGAATACGGAATCCGGCTTCCACAAGGAAACGGAGGGTACCCGGAACATTTCGGGGAAGGAAAGGCATGCACGGGAACAGAGGGAGGCCGCCCTTAAAAAATATGAACCGGCCGTCCGCCTGTATGCCACCACCGATATGCCGGTACGCCTCATCACGAAGGTGTGCCACGTGTCGGAACCCGGCCTGCGGGCGTATCTGTACCGCTGGCACCGTCCGCTGATGCTGGCAAGGTACGGGGTCAGTTCTGAGGGGAAGAACCCGGAAGAGGTCAGGCTGGGCACGAAGAAAGGGCCGAGGGATTCCACCCGGAAGAAATACGGCAAGGCCGTCGAAGCCTGCGGGAGCATGGACTTCATCAGCCTCAGTGTCTCGGCGATAGCCCGGGAGTTCGGCCTCGGCGAGAGCTGTCTGGGCAACCACCTGCGGGCACACCACCCGGAAATCATCGAATGGAGGGAACAGGTCAAGGAGTATATGGGCATCGCCGACAACTGCAGGCGCGGAGCGAAGCGGGAGTCCGTCGAGCAGTACGCCCCCGCCGTAGAGATGTACCGGACGACCGATATGACCGTGCCGGAGGTGGCGGAGGCGTGCGCTGTCTCGCCAAGCGGCCTGACCCAGCACCTGCGTTTCTACCACCGCGGACTGCTGGAGAAGAAGGAGGCCAGGAGGGAACACGCCAAGACACGGAAGAAACAGGGGACCCTGTCGGGCAACAGGCGTATGCGCGGGCCGCTGCCCGAATCGGTCGAGAAATACAGGGAAGCCGTCGCCCTGTACCGTGATACGGACCTGGCGGCGGAAGAGATAGTCCGCCGCACCGGAGTGAGCCTCACGGGATTCCGGAACCATCTCAGGGAATGGCACCGGGAGCTGATGCTGGAACGCAGGGGCGGCAGCTGCAACGGGGACGAGGACTGGATTGACCTCAACCGACAGAAACGTTACAGCCGGGCGGTGTCCAACAAGTATGCCGCCGCCATCGCAAGCATGAAGGCGAATCCCCGGCCGACCGCCCGTGTGGCGGCCGAATACGGTTTTCATCCGGAGGTGTTCCGCGACTACCTCCACCAGCATGAGCCGGAACTGGCGGCAAGTCTGGGCATGACGCGGAACGCGGACGGGAAGCTCGTATCGGGCAGGGCGGCGGAAAAATACGCCGAGGCCGTCCGGCTGTACGAGACGACCGCCGAAGACCTGAAATCGATAGCCTCCCGGCTGGGACTGACGTACAACAGCCTCGGCGGCTACGTGCGGCGGAACTGTCCCGAGGCCATGCAAAGGCACAAAGAGCTGGTGAAGAAGGCGAAAGAGAAGAACGGACATTAATATAATAAGGTATATGGATACGACACTATTGACAGACCAAGTCAGGGAGGCCGAGAGCCGGAACACGGACAGCATCTGCATCTATTTCGACGGGGACGGCTCCCCTGCCGCTTTCGGGGAATCGGCCGTCCGCCTGCACAGGCACTTCCCGGAGCTGCCCCTCCGTGAGATACCGTCAGGCGGAGGAAGCGTCACCCGGGCAATCCGTGGATTCAGCCTCGAAGCGGTAATCGAGAAGTTCCGGGGAAAACACAGGATGCTGGTGGATGACTACCGTGTACAGATAATGGATATACAATAAACGAAACATAGAACAAAAGACAGGATGAAGAAAAGACTTTTCTGCTTGATGTGCCTGATGTACCTGTTTACATCCGCCACATGGGGACAGGACATCGCCGTGAAGACGAACGGGCTGTTCTGGGCGACCACCACTCCGAACCTCGGTCTGGAGATAGCCCTGAGCCCCAGATACACGCTCGACTTGTCCGGCGCCTACAACCCCTGGACGTTCAAGGACGACAAGAAGATGCGCTTCTGGCTGGTGCAGCCGGAGCTGCGGTACTGGCTCTGCGAGAAATTCGAAGGGCACTTCGTGGGCGTCCACCTGCACGGGGCGCAATACTACGGGGGATTCAGTGACAAACGCTACGACGGCTACCTCGCCGGGGGCGGACTGACCTACGGGTACGACTGGATACTCTCCCCCCGCTGGAACCTGGAGGCCGCCATCGGCATCGGCTACGCCCGCCTGTGGTACAAGGAAAGCCCCCGTACCGTCTGCGAGAAATGCCATGAGGACAGGACGAAGAACTACTTCGGCCCCACCAAGGCAGCCATTTCATTGATTTACACCTTCTAAAAAAACGTAGAAACGAAATGAGACCGAACATACATCATATCATACTCTTGGCGGCATCGGCAGGACTGCTGACGGGCTGCGCCTCCGGCCGGCAGACCGGGAAGGGCATCACCGCCACCCCCGCGCCCTGCGTGCTGACCCCCGATGACGGGAAGAACGCCCGGATGGACGTGGTGTTCCACGTGCCCGAAGACTACCTCACCAGGCGCAACCGCCTGGTGATTACCCCGCAACTGATGGTGGGCGACACCGTGAAGGAGGAATACCTCCCGCTGGTGGTGGACGCTCCTGTCTATCAGAAGAAGCTCCGCCGCCGGGAAGTACTGGAGAACTATACCGACACGCTGGCCGGCGGCATCCGCCGGGTGGACGATACCGCGGCGGCGTTCGACCTGCCTTATGGGGAGACCGTCAGCCTGCCCGAAGGGGTGGATACCGCCCGTGTGGTGGCGGTCGTATCGACCGACGGATGCGGCGAGTGTACCGGCATCGACACCATCGAGGTGGCCTCCATCGGCCGTCCCTCGCTCTACGTGAAGTGGATGGAGCCGGAGCTGACCGTGCGCCCGAAGGTGGTGGAAGGCAGCGGCGAGGCACGCCTGCAGTTCGCCATCAACAAGTACGACATCGACATGGAGCTGGGCGACAACCGTACCGAGCTGGAGACCATGCTGAAGACCCTATCGCCGGTGTTGGGAGACACACTGGCTATCATCAATAACCTGACAATCAGCGGAAAGGCATCCGCAGACGGGTCGTTGGCCTTCAACACCCGTCTGGCGGAGAACCGTGCCGATGCCGCCAAGGACTGGCTGGCCGGGCGTCTCGGACTGTCCGCCGCGCAGAAGAACAGCATCCGCACGGGCTCCCGTCCCGAAGGCTGGCAGCCGGTGCTCGACTCGATGGTGAAGGACGGCAACGTCGATTCCGTCAAGGTGAAGGACATCCTCGAACGCTACGCCGACGAGAACGACGACGTGCAGGAACGCCACATCCGCCGCCTCGCCTGTTGGAACGACATCAAGGAGAAATACCTCGCCAAGGACCGCAAGGTGGAATACACCTACTCCTATACCATCCGGAGCTTCACCACCGACGCCGAACTGCTCGACATGTACGGCAAGCGTCCCGACGCCTTCAACGAGCAGGAGCTGTTCAAGGTAAGCACACTGATGCGGACGAACGAAGAGAAGATAGAGGTTTACCGTACCCTCCTGAAATACTTCCCCCGGTCGGAGACGGCCATGAACAACCTCGCCGTGCTCTACCTGCGTGAGGGACGCGAGGAGGAGGCACGCGAGCTGCTGCGCCGGCTGCCGGAACGCTATCCGGACATCGAGGGTAAACGACTTAAAGCGGAGGACATGGAATGATGAAAAGAAGACTGATATACCTGATGCTCCCCCTCATGGCATGGGGACTGGCGCTCACCTCCTGCATCCGTGACGAGATAGCGGAATGCCCGCCGATGCGTATCACCGTGTCGGTGAAGGACAAGAACTACTTCAACGTGGATGAGGTGGCGGCCAAAGGACTGATAGAGAAGATGGACGAGGACCTGCCCTTCCGCGACTACGTGCGCACGCTCTACTACGTGATACACGACGAGGCGGGCAACGTGGTGCTGGAACAGACCAACCGTGAGGTGGACAACGACGACCGCGAACAGGTGATAGACCTGCCCGCCTCCCTGCCCTACGGCAAGTACCGCGTCACGGTGTGGGGCAACATGAAGAGTGACCGCCCGCTGGGCGACGACCCGGCGACCGCCGAGCTGGAGCATACCGACGCGGCACAGAACGACATCTACCTGGCCGACTACGAGCTGGACTACCGGCTCGGCTCGGAACACCATACCGTGGCTCTGGAGCGCACCAAGGGGCGGCTCATCATCACCGCCGAGGGCCTGCCGGACTACATCGACTTCTCGGAGAAGACCGTGCACGACATCTACAGCATCATCAACAGCAGCTTCGAGTACAGCGAGCTGGTCAACCTGACCAGCCAGACGGAATGGACGCAGCCCAACGAGATGATGACCCACACGCTGCTCGGCCCCTCACGGGAATACGAGAAGTCGAAGCTGGAGGTCGATTTCTACGACCGCAGCACGCTGAGCCGCTCCGTCCGTATGCTGACCCCCGATGACATCCAGATTACGATGGGCCGTAACGAGCTGACGGTAGTGAAATACATCTTCGTGGAACAGGGTGGCGAGGAACCCGACCCGGATGACCCTGATCCAGATGACCCCGATCCCGATGACCCCGATCCTGACGATCCTGATCCCGATGACCCAGACGATCCAGATCCTGATGACCCGGATCCGGACGATCCCGACCCGGATGAACCGGACAACCCAGACCCAGACAAACCGGTAGAAGGGAAGTTCTACATCTATGTGCTGGTGAACGACAATTGGGAAATGGTACATAAAATGGAGATAGACTAAGTGAAACAAATAGTAGAATTAATCAACATAGTTTTCTAATCTAAAATCAAGTAATGATGAAAAAGAGAAATCTTTTCGTGGCCGCATACCTCATGATGGGTGTAGCGGTAGGCTTCACATCATGTAGCAATGATGATGTGGTTAATGGAGGTATTGAGACTCCGGTTGAAAGCGAAGTACAGGAAATCGTCTTGCAGATAGCAAACGCAGGCGATGGCTTGATTACCCGTGCAGGACGTCCTTTAGAAAGTTCCGAAGCGGCCCAAGATGTGGAAGCCGTGAAGGTGCTTATTTGTGACGGAAACGACAAGATTTTGTACGCTACCAAAATCACGGATTGGATGACAGGCGGTGGCAGTGTCAAAGACTACACGAATGGTCGTGAGACAACCATCCAATTGACGGGCGATGACAAGCTCGCCGCAGGTAGTTATAAAGTTTATGCCATCGGGTATGGAAAAGCCAGCGATAATTCAGAGACTTCGGATTACACGAACCTGGCAAACATCGCCGATCTTGCAGAAGATGGGACATTTTCTGAAAACACAGTTCTTACTTTGACAGATGGAAAGATTGGTGAAGAAATCTTTGCGGGTTCTTATGACCTTACGGTAGAAACAGGCAAAGGCTTTAAGGCAAGTGTCGTGCTGAATCGCCAAGTCGCAGGTTCTCTATGCTATGTGACAGATATTCCTTATAGTGAAGGGGCTACTGCTTTGCAATTGGTCGCTGCCAATAAGAGCAACAGCTTGGTGTTAGGCAATTTCGCTAATGACGACCATTCAGTCGCTGACATCACCTCACCAAGATATGTAGTAAACAGTATCGCCACCGACCCGGCTACAACACAAGTCATCTGCAAAATTACGCTGAGTGACTGGTTCACTGAAGTAAAGGATACTGACGGTGACGGTCTCATTGACGCTGATGACAATTGGAAAGGAGATGCCACCAAATATAAAAATGGTTCTGCCTTTGCCGCCAGTTTCATTATCCCGTTTGCCAAGACAAGCAATAACACATTTGAACTTCAGCTAATAAATGCCAGTAATACTGTGTTAAGAAGTTGGACCGTAAGCTTGCCTTCTACTGATGGTCAAGTTAATAAAACTGTCACTTCTTGGAATGGTACCGCATTTACAGCAGAGGGTACAACCGAGACAGTATCTAATTACAGCGTAGTCCGCAACCACCTGTATGGAATCGGAGCAAGACCAAACGCAGACCCCGAGAAACCAGAAGAAGAACCTGGTGATGAACCGGAACCTCTGAACACCAAACAAGATTTGATGTTACGTGTTAACGACAGCTGGGAAGTAGTTCACAGCATGGTTATCGAATAATCCCCAACAAGTCTTTATAATTTCATAACAAAAGCTCCGGAGAACTCCGAAACCTTCCAAAACTTCGGAAATCCCTCCGGGGCTTTCAAAGTTAAAGAATTTTATATCCCTGAGTCGTACAACTCGCCGCCGTGAGTCGGGCAACCCAGGAAGTCAGGTTGCCCGGAACGGAGAAACAGAACGCTCTTTGACATCTTGGAACAATAACGGAAAACAATCTTCGTGAGGAAGAAACAGCCTCCTATCCCGCTGAATAGCCTGTCATCAGAGGCGGTGAAGCCGCCTGACCATGCTTAACCGCTGGCGAGGCTTGCCGAGCCTGTGGTAGTGGCACAGAGCATCCGGACTACACACAGCCTCGAAGATAGAGGCAGCCATTGGACATCTACGATACCCACACCCTCGGGCCGCACACCGCTGGTGACCGCTGCTGAACACCACAGGCTCGGCTCCGCCTCACCAGCGGTTAAGCATAATTCGACAGCTTCGCTGCCCCTTTCTCCCCCACGAAGATTAGATACAACAAGACGTTTTCCGTTCCCCTCGTCGCACCCACGGATGGTGCGGCGAGGGGAACGGCCTGTTTTGACACGTGCCGTTCCAAGAAGTCAGACAATAGTTTAAAACAAATGCAATTGGAAAAAATGTTACATAACAAAAGCATATAAACATAAAAAACAAACAATATGAAGTCAATGTATTACATCGCAGGATTGCTTGCCTTATTATTGGTGGCCTGTACAGACGACCAGCCTGTATCAGAACTGGCAGAACGGCAGGGGAACATTGTTCTGAAATTCGGAACAAATATTCTAAACACCCGGACAAGCCTGAATTCCAATTCCAATTTGCAACATGTGGAAGAAGTACATCTGTACATTTATAACGAATCCGGATTCTACCGAGAGATGGAGATAGAGTGGCCTTCGCCGGAGGAAATCTCCTACCAAAGCTATCAAAAAGAATACCCCATTTCCCTTCCTTTCGGCACTTATTCGTTTGTAGCAGTAGGGGTGGATAATGGTTCAAAGGAGACCTATGATATTGAACACGGAACGAACCCCGACGAAGCGATAGCTAAACTGAAATCAGGAAAAGGGAAAAACGACATAGCACGGTCAGAACTGTTCGCAGGAAGTAGATTGAATATACATGTAACAGATGACACTCAGCAACCAGTAAACATTGAAATGAAACGGAGGGTATCCGGTCTTTTTCTATATGTGAATAATCTACCGGAGGAGACTACAAAAATTCAGATAGAAATCGACCAACCTCAATTTACGTGTATGCCACTGGTGGCTGAAACGGATTCTAATCAGGATAGCGGACGTACGCCTTTTCAGGATACTACTGGAGAAGACAGTAAAATCCTGCTAAGCGTTGAAAATGTACAAGAGATATTAAAAGAAAACACATACACAGATGCCGATGGTAAGACAGATACTAAACTTCCAGGATCGATCAAGAAAGGTGTTTATTTTCTACCTATAACTACGGACGTGACAATGAAGTTGATTCTTTATAAGAATGGAACACGATTGACTGCATATGATGTACTATTGAAAACCGATGAGGGTACCAATAAGAATTTTCCGCTATTGGTAAACCAAATATATTGTGTAGGTAATTCTTCGGCTGAAGATGAAGACGGTAATGGAGGTCTTACCACCATCTATATCCATCCGAACTGGGAAGGAGAAACCAACGTTTCATTGAAATAACATAAAAATACAAATAAAATATGAAAATGATAGTTACATACCTTCCTCTGTTGATGCTTCTTTGGGCTTGCGGTCAGGAAGAAGAACTGATTGTACGGGAAACGCCGAAGACCGGTGAAATACTGGAAGTGCCTTTCACTTTGTCCATTCCCTCGAATACATACAATGGATTGTATGGTAGAAACGATACACGTGCAGCAAACGATATGTATACCGACAACAATATCCCTGTTCCACCAACAAGTGGTGAAGCTGATGTGGATCATGTGTGGCTCTATATCTTCAAGAACACGAGCAATACTGAGAACTTAGAAGACTTTCTTTGGACAGAAACAAAGACTTTAGAGCCGACATTTGAAAATTCGAATCATACAAACACCAATACTGAAACAGATAAAACATTTACAGGCAAGCTGTCTTTAGACGTCAGTACCTCCTACCGGATATTAGCCATAGCATTCAATGACCGCTATATGAGTAACGATGATGTGGAGGCTCTTAATAAAATATTTCAATCAGAGGGGCGCAACTTGGCTGATACGCAAATAAAATTGAAGGAACTCAAAGAATATAGGTGGAATCAAAAAGAGTTTACGAGAACTTCCATAGAGAGAACAGGCGAAGATCCTGATCCTGACGATCCTGATTCTGACGATTCCGATCCGGACGATTCCGATTCTGACAATCCAGACGATCTGCAAGGCAAATTATATAGTACCGAATTCCGCACACCGGAATTTTTCGTAGGCTATCTCTATACGGACAAGCAATCACACCAAGAAAGTGTAACTGGATACATTTCAAATATAACCAAAGAGTCCCTCTTAACCGGACAATTATATCGCGGAGTAGGTTATGTTTCCATACACTTGACCAATATTCCAGAAGATATAGAGCAACTCTATCTTGTTTCGGATTTGCTTGCACGGAATATCTCAGTCTATAACAATTGGTATATTCAAACAATTCAGGCAGGCAATGCCGCTCTTTATCCAATGGGTTACGCCCCAAAAGAATCGTCTGAAGGAAGCTGGATGTTGGATACGAAACAACCGTCCAGTAATGAAGTAACGCTGTCTTCTTTCCTTTTCCCTATTAATACGGTGGACAACAGCGATGGAAGCATTTCACATCCAGGAAACAGGATGAAATTCTGCATTATTGTAAAAAAGAAAAACGAAGAGGAACATTATTCCTACCCTGTGGAATGCAGCTCAGAGGCAGAAATACCTACTTTCGGAGAAACCAGTAAAGTCAATGAAAAATTGGTAGAGGACAACGCTTTCATTGTACCCATCAATTGGAAAATCAGCATTGGCGGTTCCTACGAAACGCTGACGCAACAGGCATCTACCAACCTGTTAAGAGCGACAAATGCTCTAACAGTACAGGTAACCTCCATGAAATCCGTCGAAACAGGAAACTAAAAAGAATGAGTAAAACACTATGTAAAACAAAAAATCAGACAACAACGTACAATGAGACATCTTATTTATATCATACCTCTTATACTGCTCGCCACCGCCTGCAGCGACGATCCCGAAATCATCGAGGGGAAGAATCCGGACGAGGGACAGATGAAACAGGAGCTGACCATCCGGGTAGAGAGCGTCGGCGAGTCCTACCTCAACCAGGATGCCGCCGAAAGGACCATCCGGACCCGCCGCCCGATTACCAGCGTCACCCCGGCGCAGACGTTCGACCGTCTGGAGGTGGCCATCATCCGCAACGACGCTACGGCAGAGGTGGTTTACCGCACCACGCTGACAGACTGGAGCGATACGGAAAACTTCGTCTCCCAGCCCTACACCGACGGCGGCAAACGGGGACGCAAGACAACCCTCACCCTGACCGGTGACGACCTGCTGGAGGACGGGAAGGAGTACATGGTCTATGCCATCGGCTACCAGACGGGAACCTACGGCGGCTTCGAGCCGTTCAAGGGCGTAGAGCCGGAGAATGCCTTCCTCCGCACCGAGACAGCAACCGTCCCCGACGGGGGCAACGCCGACGAGGTCTTCGCCGGTGCCGAGATACTGCATGTGGAGGACGGGAAAATCATGACCATGCCTTCCTCCGACGCCAATCTGGAGGACGGGGTGGTGACGCTGCGCCGGCAGGTGGCGGGTACGTTCGGCTACTTCACCCACATCCCGGTGGAAATGGCGGGCAAGAAGGTAGCGACCCTCCGTCTGGTGGCCACACGCAGGAACAGGACCGTCATCTTCGGCGGCTTCCGGGGACTGGAAGACCCGGAGAATTTCGCGCAGGAGAACGTGATAAACGGCATGGATGCCCGTACGGACTATGACGCGAGGCTGGCGGGCTCGGCCGGGAACAATGCGTTCATCGTCTATGACATCCCGCTCCGCAACTGGTTTCCGGGTGGCGGGGACAATCTTCCGCTCGACATGAACGGTGACGGGTACCTGGGCATAGAGGACACCAACTGGCAGGCGGACGAGGAATCCTATCCCGACGGCAGCCTGAAGATACAGCGCGGCTCCGTGTTCGCCGACCGTTTCCTGGTCGCCTCGGCCATGTATGCGGAGGACATCGACAAGGGCATCCCCACCTTCCAGATGCAGCTGCTCGACGCGGAGGGCGGCATACTGAAGCATTGGGACGTGCTGCTGCGTGAGAAGGTGGCCTTGCAGAAGACACGTACCGTCGTGACCCTGGACGGGGACGGCACGGCCATAATAACCACCGAGGCCAACCCCGAAACGGAATACTGCTACAGCATCGTGCGCAACCACCTCTACACGATGGGTACCAAATCGCACGGGCAGAGTTACGGCGAGGACGAACCGATAGACCTCGCGGCGGCAGACGAGCTGGTGCTGGACGTGGAGAACGAATGGGAAATCGGCGATGTGGTGATATTCGACTGACACCGACCGGAACACCCCTCAAAAAGAACAGGATTGTAAGCAGGACAGGACGGGCTTATAATCCTTTTTCATTTGACCCCTAAACAAAAAGAAATATTATGGATGCGAACGAATTGAGGTACGACGATTCTCTTGGACTGAACCGTAAGAAGGCGGCAGCTCCCCTTCCGGAAGACCGGTCCAAAGCCCTATTGGTCGGCATGATCGGAGCCGGCAAGATGCCGATATATGCCAATACCCTCACGACCGGGCTCTCTTTCCGGAAAGTCAGAGAGACCCTGTTTTGGGAATGGGGCATTCATGACATTAAAACGGCAAGACAGATTATCGAGTGGTCGGGCATGGAAAGCAGCCGGGAACTTTACCGGAAGTATTATCCTTTCATCGGTTCCAGCGCGACCGCGGGGGAGTGCAGGCGGAAAGCTGTCTTGTCTTATTCCCCGGACGCTTATCATAAGTACATTATCCATCCCTTCACCCATTCCATTCATTCTTTGTACCGAAGCATGGACATGATGCAAGGCCATCCCGATTTCGCTTTTACGCCGGACAACCTGCCACCGGATATCATCGCGTGGGATATGGCCCGGCTGATATGGCTCGTCCGCCTGTGCTTCGACTGCGGATACCTGGACGGGGAGGATGCATGGGACCATATCCTGGATGCGGACAGGCGTATCTGGAAGCATTACGGCAATATACGGCAGTTCTTCATGGGTTGCCTTGCCGGGTGCGCCTTCCTTTATGGCGGACAAAAGGATTTTACAGTCCGGTTGGCACTGATGGAGAAGTGGCTCCTGCTTCAAAATGAATGTTCCACCGTATAGGTTATCGATAAACAACGGAAAAACAAGTATATGGGATTGAAATTCAAGATATTCATGGGCTATGTCATTCTGATAGCCCTGCTCGCCTTCACCATCTTCCTTTTCCGGAAGGAACAGGTGAAGCGGAACACCTTGAAAAGAAACGAAAAAGAGCTGGTCAATTTTCACAGGCTTTCCGAATACAGTTACGCCGGTCTGCTCGAATTGGCCACCCGGGCGGAGACCGTGAGCGTATGGAACGAGACGGACATCAGGCTCTACCATGACAAGAGGAAGGAGACCTGCGGTATCCTGTACGCCTTGAAAGGCCATACCCGCCTGCCGGAACAGCAGGCCCGTATCGACACCCTGTGCCTCCTGCTGGAGAAAAAAGAGAAACTGCTGGAACAGATCATGAATACCTTCCACCAGTTACAGGACTTCAATACTATCGTAAGCCAAAGAATCCCCTCGATCGTTTCCCGTGTCCGAAGCATGTCCGACCGGGCGGCGGAAGATCCCGCCACATCAGGTCCGGAAGAATCCCCTGAAAAGAAAAGAGGGTTCTGGTCTTTCCTGAAAAGAAGGGATAAAAAATCCGCATATCTGGAACAAAAGGCAAAGAAAGAGAAAGAAGACAGGGAAAAACAGACCGTGAAAGCCGCGACCGGCATGCTCCGTTCCCTGGACAAAGATATCATGGACCGCCGGAAAGCCGAGGAAGAACGGATGTTGTCCCAAATGGAAAAACTGTACCGTAACAGCATGGCATTGAACTTGCGCCTGCACGACATCATGAAGGATCTCAGGTCGGAAACGGGACTCCGTGGCAAGGAACGTTATGAACAGCTCGCAAGGGAGAGCGACCGGTTATTCAACACCCTCTCCATCCTAGCCGTTCTCATCTCGGTGCTCACCATCATCCTGTATGTCATCATACATCGGGACTTGAAGCGTAAATACCGCTACCAGAAGGAACTGGAGGTATCCGACAGGAAGAACCGGGAACTCCTCCAGTCCAAGAAGGACATGATGCTCGCCATCGCCCATGACCTGCGTTCTCCGCTGACAACGATAACCGGTTCCGCCGACCTGTTGCCGGGCGAGAAGGACGGGCGGCGTAAGGCAAAGTATGTGGAGAACATCCGTCACGCATCGGAGTACATGCTCTCCCTGGTGGATACCCTGATGGACTTCTACCTGCTGGATACGGGACAGGCACAGTCATACGAGCGTATCTTCCACCTGGAATCCCTGTTCAAGGAGACAGTGGACAATTACGCCCCGCTCGCGCAGAGGAAGAGCCTGCGCCTCTCTTTCGGTTTCTCCGGCACGGACGTGGTGGTCTGCGGCGACAAGGGCCATCTCCAGCAAATCGTCAACAACCTGCTCTCGAATGCCTTGAAGTTCACCAAGGAAGGAAGCGTCCGGATGGAGGCGGAGTACAGGAACGGCGAGCTGCGTCTGTGTGTCCGGGATACGGGGAGCGGCATGGACGAAAAGGACGCGGAGAGGATATTCACCGCTTTCGAGCGGCTGGAGAACGCACGTGGCGTATCCGGTTTCGGCCTCGGCCTTGCCATCTGCTCCAGGCTGGTCTCCCGGATGGGCGGCTCCATCCGTGTGGAAAGCCGGAAAGGACAAGGCAGCGAATTCATCGTCCTGCTCCCCCTTCCGCCGGCCGACGGGAAATCCCCCTTGGACACGGAAAGAGTTTCCCGGCACCTCCGTATGGATGGGACGCGCGTCCTTGTGCTGGATGACGACCTCCGGCAGCTTGGCATCGTAAGAGAAATGCTGCGCCGCCTCCGTGCCCAATGTGACTGCTGCGGGGACAGCAGCGAGCTCATCTCCAAACTGAGGGAGAACGGGTACGACTTACTCCTAATGGATATCCAGATGCCGGAGATGGACGGTTTCGCCGTACTGGAACTGCTGCGCCGCTCCAATATTCCACAGGCGAAGGTCATTCCCGTGATAGCCCTGACCGCCCGTATGGATGACGAGCAGGAATACCTTTCGCATGGCTTCGCAGGCTGCATCCGCAAGCCGTTCACGGTGGAAACCCTGCTGGAAGGCATGGAGAAAGTCCTGACACCCGGAAAGGAAGAGGCCGGACGGCAACCGGACTTCTCTCTCATCCTGCAGGGCGAGGACAAGCCGGATGAGATGCTGGGCATCTTCATCTCGGAGAGCCGGAAAGAGCTCTCCCGGCTGCACGCGGCACTGGAAAGAGGTGACCGGAAAGCCGTCCATGACATTCTGCACAAGAATCTTCCGCTTTGGGAATCCCTGCGGCTGGATTACCCGTTGGAAACATTGAGGCGGACCGCAACCACGGACCCCGCCTTATGGACGGAAACGGACATGGAGAGGATACGTGAGATAGAGAAAGCGGCGGGCAGGCTGCTCCGCCATGCCATGAACCTGCAAAAGAAAGAAGAATGAAAAAGATACTGATCATAGAAGACGACGTTGTTTTCGGCCGGAGCATCGGCAACTGGCTGAAGAAACAGGGAATGGAATGCCGCCACGTGACGGCATTGGCCCCGGCAAGGAAAATCCCTCGCCTCGGAGGAGTTCGACCTCGTCCTTGCCGACCTGCGCCTGCCGGACGGGAACAGCACGGAGCTGCTTCGCTGGATGCACGGGAAATGCCTTGCCGTCCCGTTCCTGATCATGACGAACTACGGACAGGTGGAGAACGCCGTGGAAGCCATGCAGCTGGGTGCCGTGAACTATCTCTGCAAGCCCGTACAACCGGACAGGCTGCTGGAGGCCATCGGCAAGGTCTTCAGCCGTCCGAAGCGAGACGGAAACGTGTTCTATCGCGGGGAAAGCTACAAGGCGCAGGAGATGTACCGGCAGATCAGGCTGGTCGCAGCCTCGGACATCTCCGTGCTGATACGCGGGGCATCCGGGACAGGCAAGGAACATATCGCCCGTGAACTGCACGAGCAGAGCCGCCGAAGGAACAAACCGTACGTGACGGTGGACTGCGGCTCCATCCCCGAGGAGCTGGCCGCCTCCGAGTTCTTCGGCCATCGCAAAGGCTCGTTCACCGGTGCCGACAGCGACAAGGCGGGGCTGTTCCACGAAGCCGACGGCGGCGCGCTGTTCCTGGACGAGATCGGCAACCTCTCCTACAGGACCCAGATGCTCCTTCTGCGTGCCCTGCAGGAGAAATGCTACCGGCCGGTGGGCTCGACCCGGGAGCGCGGCTTCGACATCCGCCTGATATCCGCCACCAACGAGGACCTGGAGAGTGCCATCGCCGAGGGACGTTTCCGGGAGGACCTGTTCCACCGGCTGAACGAGTTCACCATCCGCGTCCCGACGCTCTCGGAGTGCCCGGAGGACATCCTTCCGCTGGCCCGTTCCCTTCTGGGGCACCTCTCGGAGGAACACCACAAGCGGGTGCAGGGTTTCGACCGGCTGGCGGAGGCGGCCCTGAGACAGTATCCCTGGCCGGGCAACATCCGCGAGCTGAGGAATACCGTCCGCCGCGCCCTTCTGATGGCAGGCGGCGACTGGATCACCGCGACCGACCTGAACCTGGACCTGACGTTAAGGCAAGAGGAAACGCCCGGCCTCACGGAGGAGAAGAAAGAGAAACAACTGTTGCTCCGGACGCTTGAACAGGCCGGAAACAACCGGGCGAGAGCCGCCAGGATGCTGGACATCAGCCGGACCACCCTGTATGAGAAGCTACGCAAATACGGAATCATATAACCAACGGGAAAACAGGGGGGGACGTGAAAACAGGCCTCCTGTTTCTGATGATTTTTAGGATACAGAAAGGGAGGCTATAATCTTGCTTTTCTCACCCGCAAATCTTATATTTGCACTACGATAATCGTTCTTTGAATGTATGCAAGATAGAACAAACCGTTGAATCTCGCTCGTTTCTAAATCGTTACCTATTAAATGAAAGCAATATGGTAACCATCTAAATTTCAATTAGATAACAAATGTATTGTGTTTCCTTAGGTGGAAGCTGACCTCCTTGTTGATACCACAAGCCATGGCTATCTTTTTAAGCTGGTTGTTGCACGTGCCGTTGCTCGGCATGGGGAACACGAAATCATCTTCCGCAAGTCCCTTGTAACGTTCGATCAGTTCTTTGGCTATCTCCATCAACGGGACGTTGCTCGATACCCTGGTCTTGGTGCGGCGGGTAATAATCCATTCCTCGCCATCGAAATCCATTCGCTGGATCTTGTCGTAGGTTAATGTCTTTATATCTATGTAACTCAAACCGGTGAAACAGCCAAAAAGGAACATATCACGGACAAGGCAGGCCTGCTTGCTTTTAAAAGTGGCATTGGCTATTGTCCTTATCTCTTCTTCCGTGAGGTAGCCCCGGTCGGTTTCCTCCATTTCAAGCTGGTACTCGCTGAACGGATCAGTGGGGATAATACCCCTGCGCCAAGCCTTGTCGGTCAGGCTAAGCACGGGCATGGTGTATATCCAGAGGGTATTCGCGCTCAATCCTTTTTCGTTGCGCAGATAACTATCGAAATCGTCGATGAAATCTTTCGTCAGTTCCTTGTACGCCATATCAGTGCGCTTCTTTTTCTCCCACATGAAGGTTTCGAGGTGTTTGTAAACGGTCAGGTATTTAGTATAGGTGGACTGCGAACGGAGGTTCTTCTTCACCATCTCGCCAAATTCCCGGTTCATGTTCTGGAAGTCTTTCAGTATGCAGTTTTCCATCACGCCGATACCCAAGAAGGCATTGCGCACCTTCTCCGCGGTAACAAAATCGTCCTCCCGTAATATCCGATAGTAATGGTTGTTTATACGGGTTCTGATTTCATCCAACTGCGGGTTGATTTCCTCGGCTTCACTTGTCCTGCCTTTCACTTTCCCTGCTTTGGTAAGCCACAGGGAAGGGGTGACAAATAGCTTCGCGCTGAATGGTGCAGGCTCGCCATTGATGGTGATGCGTACCATTACCGGAACTTTCCCGTCACTTACTCTCACTGCTGTTCTCTTTAAATAGAACAGAACTTTAAAGGTACTTCTCTTTGCTTTCATAACTCTAAAAATTCGTTTGTAAAGGTAATTACTTTCCCGTTATCATGAGCTATGAAGAATTGCGCAAAACAGTGAAACAGAACTTGTTATATCTATATCGGTATATTGCTATACTGGTAATGACTTAGTACCTGAACTCTGGCTTAAACCTACTTTTTGAGGCTTTCTTTGCCGGGAGCTGTTTCTTACCGCTCTGCATCCAAGATGCAGACCTACTTATTTTTAAGTTGAACTTTGCTTTTCTTTGCGGCTAATCCCGATTTTTTTGAAAAAAAAATGGAATTTCTCGGGCAGAGCCCTTTCCCAAGAAAAGAGAAAAGACCATGCGAAATGAAATGAATATAAAAAATATGTGACAGAAAAACGGATATATATTATGTCTATACAGGAACAAACTGCAAGGTTATATGGCAGATACGGATGTGCACCGGATTTCAGGTCTTGAAAGACACGGAGAAATCCGGAAAGGCACTGGCATTGCCATTTTGTAAGAGATTCCTTCGGAAGCTATCGGCAAGTGGCCGGTGGACAAACCGGAAGACAATACGGCAGACTTTATCAAACCGATTCTGAAAATCAAGAAAAGTACAACACCTGTTTCTGCATAATCTTCCCGAAAAAAAGAAAATGAACAATACCTGACAGTATTCTTTCATTAAGCGGATACCGCCAGTAATGATCAGATTGCCGATAGAAATGCGCATGAACATTCCTGTCCATGAACGAATAAAAATATTGGTAATCTGAAAATGATGGCGGAGAACCGGACATGCCTGGTAGCGTCAAGAAGGAACAAAAAGAAGCGGGCAGGATTATTTTGAATGGTCCTCTTTTTCCACGAATCCGATAGGTATACATTCTAAATTGCCGTGTCACTTTAAAAAAAAAATAGCCATTCAATATATCCATCCAATACTTAATGTCAATACATTAAAGTGTTTTAATATTAAAACATTAAAATATCAAAATGTTGAAATATTAAAACTTTAGTCATAAATACCTGTACATGAAGTCATGCAGGTGTTGTTTTATGATATTTATTTACCCATACATGTTATATTATCATTAAAAATATCAGACACCTAATTCTGTAACCCACACTTGATCTTATGTGGAAAATCAATGGATATTCTTTTTTTCAAAAGAATGCTGACGGTTCAATTTAAAAACATTTTAATATCAGAATATTTTAATTTTAAAATATCAAACAATTTTAAAATTAAAATATTAATACGGACAGGTATGGAGTTGTAATCCGTATCTTTGCCCCATGTCCTTTTAGAAAAAGGAAATATGCCATCATGCCTCCTAAAAATGTCTATATTTGCGTTTCAATAATATAAATGATATGAACAGAACTAAGGACGCATACAGACACCAATCAAACAACAGAGTCATCATGTGGTACAAAATAAGAGAATTATATTTAAAAGGATTTAACAAAAGTCAGATTGCGTTCCAGCTTGGTCTGCATAGAAGTACGGTGCGCCGGTACTTGAAAATGGATGAGGACACATTGACTGCAAAATTGCAGCATCGCAGGCGATATCCCCGCATACTTGACAAATACGAAAGTTATGTCTGTGACGTTCTTTCCCGGTACAGGTTCCTGTCCGCCTCCCAGATTCATGACTGGATGAAGGAACAGTATCCTGATCTTCCTGTTGTCTTCGGGAAAACCGTATACAATTTTGTGGAAACTGTACGTCGTAAGTATAATCTGGACAAGGAGGGCCTTTCCAAACGTGTTTATGAGAAAATGCCGGATACCCCTTACGGGGAATATGCCCAGATGGATTTCGGAGAAAGCCGCATGCCCACATACAGGGACGACTTTGTCAAAGTTTATTTTTTTGTCATGGTGATGAGCCGTTCCAAACAGAAGTTCGTGTATTTTTCCTGTACGCCTTTCACATCAGCCCTAGCCGTATATGCCCATGAACTGGCTTTCGCATATTTCGGAGGGAAGCCGAGAAGGATAATCTATGACCAGGACAAAGTCCTGCTGGTCAGAGAAAACCTGGGTGACCTCATATTGACAAGAACGTTCCGTGCCTTTGTCAACGAGCAGCATTTCCAGCCCGTATTCTGCCGTCCTGCTGACCCGGAAAGCAAGGGAAAAGTGGAAAATGTGGTCAAATATGTCAAGCGTAACTTTCTTGCCGGACGGACATTTAACAGTCTGGAAGTCCTTAACACCGAGGTCCTGCAATGGTTGGAAAAAACAGGAAACGGCAAGATACATGGAACCACACGCCTAGTTCCGGCTGAGGAATTTGAGATTGAACGGAAATATCTGTTGCCATACTATGGAGAACCGGTGCCCCCCCAAAGACGAGCCGAAAGAGTATCATGTCCGCAAGGACAATACGGTACGGTACCGGACCAACTACTACAGTGTACCCTCCAGCACCTATAGAAACCGGAACACCGTTGTGTGGCTTCTTGAGAATAACGGATATATCGAACTGTACGACAAAGAGAGCGGCAAACTCATATGCAGGCATGAGTTGTGTCCCGGAAAAGGGGAAAATGTATGTGACAAAAGACATCATAAGGACAAGACATGGAGTGTGAATGACTTGCAGGTCCGGATCCGAAAGCGGACGGAAGATGACCCCACCGTTATTCTGTGGCTCCGGAATCTGGAAAGGGAAAAGCCGCGCTATTACAAGGACAATATGAAACTGCTGCTTCATGTGATATCCGAATACGGCAAAGAAACAGTGATAGCAGCCCTGCGGACCTGTCTGGAAAAGAACATATACAACAGCCTTTCCGTGCAGGAAATATCCGGCTCAATCCACAGAAGCAAGGACAATATGGACGGGATGACTATCCAAGCTCCGACATCCATTCCGGAAACAGCGGACTGTCATCCTGAAAAAACAGATATAAACCAATATAACAAGTTTTTTGAATGATACAAAGTGAAAAATTGAAAGAACACGCCAGACGTCTGCGGCTTTATAACATTGCAAACCGCATGGACAGCATTCTGCATCATGCACAGGAAGAAAAACCGACCTACTCGGAATTCCTGTCCCTGGTATTAGGTACCGAAGTTGAAATGAAAGAGAGGAAAGACTACGAGAGACGACTTGTTGCGGTACGTCTGCCCCGGAAACATGATCTTGACGAATATGACTACAATTTTTATGAGGGCATAGACCGCCGGCAGATGAAGGAGCTTCGTGAACTGGTATGGTTCCGTGAAACTTATAACTTGATCCTGATAGGACCATCAGGAACCGGAAAGACATTTCTGGCAGCCGGTCTTGTCTTTGATGCGGTCAAGGCCGATTACAAGGCATACCTGATGACAATGGAGGATATCGTAAATTGTCTCAGGCTTAAAGATATCTCAACTCCGGCCATGATGACTTATAACAAGATTCTGCGCGCACAGCTGCTGGCAATAGATGATATCATGCTGTTTCCTGTGAAAAGAAAGGAAGCTACAGCTTTTTTCAATCTTATAAACACACTGCATGAGAAGACATCCATCATCATTACAACCAACAAGGCACCTACAGAATGTGTAGAAACATTAAATGATGAAATCCTTGCCAATGCTCTGCTTGACCGATTGCTTTTCGATGTGAAGTCATCAAGTTTACCGACAGTAGCTACCGGTTAGAAAACAGGCAGACTATTTTAAGACTACAACAGGAACGAGAAACGAACTTGTAAAGCCTTAGTTACTGGTGTATTCAGTGGCATATTTAACTTTTCTAAAAAAAGACACAAGAAAATTTGCAAATTACAGTTGTAGCATCCCTCGACACGGTAGATCTCGTTTACAATGAAATGGAACACCCCCCCAGTCTTCCATTCCAAATTTATTTTTTAGTCTTTTTACTTTCGTATCATAGAAATGATCGGTCTCGAACCTAAAATAGGTGAAAACCTTTTTAGTTGTTTTTGGCATAAGCTTTATATTTAAAGTGGATAATACATCAGCTGGCCGAAAGTTCGGACTCCTTAGGGATACCAGGATACCGGGAGAGCATACCACAGGACCTGACATGGTCCATATAGTTCGCTGTATGTCGGCGGAAGTCAGGCCCCAGTGCTTCCTGAAAAGCTCGTCATTGAACAGGCCGACCTGTATGCAGCCGTTGACAATTCTTGTGACATCTTCCAAAGAGGCATTCCAGTACTGTGCCGTTTCCTCGCACCACAGCAGGAGGTAACTCCCGTTGTGGAGTGTCTCGTTCACGAGATACCGATAGATGCTGTAACCGAAAAAACCGTATTGGCGGGTGAGTCTTCTGACTTTCATGTCAGAAAATTGGGAAGTGCTGAGCTCATAGCAAAGATGTGTCCCGCATTCCAGTCGCCGTACAGCCCGTGACAGGCGGCTTGTTCCGTTTGTAAAGCTTTGGGTATTCATATATAATTAATGTATAATGTTTGCTGTTAAGGGTTATGTATATGACGGACTGGGCTCCCACTCCTTGGGGGAGTGGTGCCGATAATTATCTGGCCGGAGGAATGTGGTGCTTCTTCCGGATGAACTGGACATAATTGTGGACGGTCTTCTCGCAGACGTGCGGAAAGTCCGGATAATGTTCCCGCAAGTAGTCGCCAATGCGGCTGCTGGAAATGGAGGGAAAACTGGTAAGGAGGGATGCGACGGCCTGCTCGTAGGCATGGAGCTTGTAATGCCGTTCTTTTTGCTGAAGGACTTCCTCGGAGCTTAGGGATTGGAGATGTCGTACCGTATTACGGGACACACCAAGACGACGGGCTGTCCGCGCAATGTTGATTTCCCATGAACGAAGATCAAGGAATATGTATTTTTCTGATAAATTTACCGCATCCATAATCTTTTAGACCGTAACTGGGACATTCCAGATTACGAATCTTTGATGCAGCTAAATTACCGCCCCCACTAATAGCTGGAACCCATACATAAAGAATTTTAAGACAATCTATACAGATGCCAACTGTTATAAAAGCCTGATGCATTTTCCAACTGATGTAAAATTGCTTCGGGAACGTATTGAATAAACGTACAGCATGATGTGCAGCATCAACGCTTCCCTTAGAAAGCATCGCATGAGGACGAAGTACAATAATATTGCAAAAGCAAATCTTACTTACAGGACTTTCTTCATCCACCAGCTTATACAGTATCTATCGGGGGGGGTAGGTCTGGTGTTTTACTGCCTCTTTCTTTATAGATAGGGAAACGCAAGCAAAATGTATTTCCCACAATAGGCATCCCATTATATCCTATATAACTTTTGTTTACTTTATTGTTTCTAAAATATCGGGCAGATATGCCTGATTTACGGATTTTCCGTTGTTTACAGAGTCTCTGATTTGTATATTCAATCAATAAAACAAAAAAACAAACTTAATCATACATTAAATCTTTTTCAAGAGTCTGTAATCCGAAGTTGCCAAAAGGCTACAGCAGCTGCAGTAGCCACATTGAGCGAATCCACTCCATGCGCCATAGGGATACGGACTACATAATCAGCTTCAGCGATTGTTTTGTAAGAAAGCCCCTCCCCCTCTGTTCCCATCACAATAGCCAACCGAGGTTCAGCCGCCAATATGGGATGATCTA
>OJQM01000307.1_pt1 | contig 29710 bp, 56 predicted proteins | sample 1598751 | NCBI WGS metagenome assembly OJQM01 (sample SAMN03922455, study PRJEB24848) | human gut metagenome | isolation source: stool sample | host: Homo sapiens | place: Germany | collected 2009-11 | reverse complement strand
AGAAATCGGCACTGACAGCATGGGTGTCCGTGCACCCCCGGGGAGGGGCGATGCCCCCGCCATCGGCGGCTAGGCGCCCCAAAAAGCAGTGAGGCGCAGCCGTGCCGACGACCGCGCCTCCAGTTAGACCTTTCAGTCCCGCCTATTCAGTTGTCCATAACGTTCAGAACAGCCTCGTGCGCCTTATCTCGACGGGCCTCGCGTCGCCCGGCATGTGCTTGCCCTTCCTCTGGTTGCAGATGCGGTGCGCCGCGTCGAGGTTCGCGTAGTCCAGCACCGCGCCGCCCCTCGCCCTCGGCACCACGTGGTCGGCCTCGAAGCTCCACGGCGTGCCGGGCGGCAGGCTGTAGTCTATGGGCTGTCCGCATATGTGGCACGGCCTGCCCTCGGCGCGGAGCCTCGCCTTGAGCTTGCGCTCGGCGTTGCCGTTGGAGCTCCACGTCATGCCAGGCGCTTCCTCGCGAGGTAGTCCTTCTTCACCGACAGGGTCGGGGTCTCGTCGGTGGCGCCTATCTCGATGGTGAGCGTGATGGGCGGCAGCACGAACCTCTCGTCGATGTCCCCGCCCACGTCTTCCGCCATGGACTCCAGCAGGGCCGCGGCGTCGCGGAGCTGCCGCGCCACCCTCTCGCCCGCACTCATGCGACCAGCCCCACGACCAGCTGCATGCACCACAGCACTGCGGCGACGCACAGCAACACGAGAACCGTCATGATGAGGCACCCGATGAGCCTGCCGATCAGCCTTCCAATCTCGTCCATTCAATCCTCCAATCTCACCCGCACGCCATGTGCACGAGAACGGTCAGAACCACGGCGAGCGCCCATGCAGACCTCGCCGCCCACGCCAGCAGCGCCGAGAGCGCCGCCAGCGGCATCAGCCACAGAACATGGCGCACGCTTCCTCCTGCATGTCCCTCATGTGGTCCGCTATCCACGGGAGCGCCCAATAGGCGACGTCGCCCGGCTCCGCGTCCGCCCCGTCGAACCTCTCCCGGAAGGCGTCGTCGAACTCCACCTCGCAGATGCCGTAGTCGCAGCAGCACTCATACATCTTGGCGCACTCGGCGCAGGTCGGGCCGCGCTCCCCGAAGCGCCTGTCGATTGCCGCGTCGGTGCATCCGTCCGGGAGGTTGTAGCCCGGATCACAGCTTGCCCCCAAGGCGGACCACCTCCTCGCGGTACATCTCGTACCGTTCGATGAACCTGCGCGGGTTCTCCGCGATGACGTCGAGAACCTCAACGAGCGCCATCTTGCCCAAGGGGCGCACGCCGTCCGTGAGCTCGCTGTCCGGCACGTCGATGATGTGGCGCTCGATTATCTCGAATCTCATCTCTCCACCTTCTTCCTCACGATGTCGCGCGGGTCTTCGCCCATCGCCTCCGCCAGATTGAGCAGCAGGTTCATCTTCACTTCCCTGCCGTTGCTGATGGCATGGCTCAGGCTGCTGAGGTTCACCCCGGCGGCGCGCGCCAGCTGCTTCAGCGGGACGTGGTTGTCGATGCGCCAATGGGCGATCTTGTCGGCGTCCAGCACGTATTCGGTCGCCATCGCGTCACGCCCTCTCGAATCGGTTTTGGTCGAGCCACCAGCTCGGGCACTGCTCGAGTCCATTCCACGTGCGATAGTGCATCCAGTCCCACTGGCGGTCGGCGTGGGCGCACCCGTTGGGGCGTCCGTACAGGCATGTCGTGCAGTCCTCGGGCACGTCCTTCTTCTCGACGACGATCACTGCTTGATCTCCTCCCCGCACACCGGGCGGTCGATTAGGTCGGCAATTGCTCGGTATGTCTCCTGCGGGTTGGGGAAGTCGACTTCGCCGGTCACTGTCTCCTGCAGGCGCTGCCACCACTCGCCAAGCGAACCGCTGCTGTACGCCGCCTGCCTGCGTAGCTCATTGGCTATCTCGCGGCGCTCGTCATCGGTAATCATTTCACTCTCCTGTTCCATGCTTCAATTGCCCGCTCTTTTGTTGTGTACGCCGGAAACGGCACAGCTTGTAAATGGCCATCGCCACGTACTTCTGGGCGAGGCCCTCGAAGCCGTCGGGGATGTAGCCGATTCGGTAGGTCGCCCCGTTGAGCGGGTGCCTCGCTGCGGCTTCGGTGCTGATGCCCCCGTTTGCGACGACATTGAACACGATCTTGTCGCCGACCTCGTAACCCCGGTCGTTCTTGCGAACCTCGAACGTCTTGGTGCCGTTCAGGACGGCGTCGGCGTATTGCTCTTGAATCTTGAGCCCGTGCGTCGTCATCAGTCCTCACCCCTCAGCTTGCGGATGCGAAATACGATGTCCAAAACCGCTTGTTTCTCGCAAGACCTGTTGTCTTTGAAGAACTTGCAGTTACTACAGTTACTATGGCAGCCGGTATCGCGCTTGTCGTGTCCTGCATACATGCAGAACCATTCTGTCGGGTCAGCGGTGATTCGTTGCAAGTCCTCTTCCAGCTTCTCCCAGCTGTCGGGTTCGGTGAGGTACATGAGCTCGGGGTCGAGTTTCCTGCCCGCGTCCGTGACCGCACGCCAGCAGTTCCTCCACTCTTTCTCGAGGTCGGAATCGACCGTGTACACCCAGTACACGATGTTTCGGGCCGTGCCGCCGCTGCCGTACAGCACCTTGGTATCCAGCGGAATCTCGCGGCCCTCGGCATCTTTTGGTAACTCGATATTCGCCATTGCCATCACCTATCTAGCCCCAGCAGTACAAAGGACATGTCGCGGCAGATGCGGATACTGCCGGGCGTCCTCACGGTCATTAGCTCCCCGTCCTTGCACATCCTGTAGACGGTCCTCAGGCTCACGTTGAAAGCCTTGGCCCATTCGTTGGGCGTTGCATACTCGGGGATCGTGGATGGGGTCACGCCCTTGGGCATTTCGATAATTGCCATTAGTCCTCCCCGGTCTCGTAGCTCGCGTCGGTCCAGTAGTTGCACCTGGCGAGCCCCTGCGTGCGGTGCACGAACTCCGGGCGCCGCCCGCACTCGTACTCGGTGCGCTCCACGCCGTGGACGGTGCGCAGCACCGTCGCGCAGCAGTGCAGACAGTTCTCACAGCGCTCCTCCCGGAGTCCGTCCGCACAGATGTCCGGCCTCTCGTTCCCCGTCATCTGTATCCCCTCTTCCCGTACCTTCCGTCGTTCACCATGTTCCTTACGTGGCGCCGCATGTCCTGCGCCGCCTGGTCTCCCTCGGGCGGCAGCTTCCGCCCGCTCGCGCACTCGACGCAGTGGACGCGCCAGCCGCCGCGGTAGCGCTCGAAGTGCCCGAACCCGGGAGGCGTCCACCTGCCGCACTCGCGGCAGTAGCCGCCGTAGACGTTCCTAGCCATTCCCCTGCTCCTTCCTGTAGACGTCGCTGGCCATTGATTCCGCGAGCTCGCGCATGTCGGTCACCTCGGCGCACTCCGCGCCGAAGAACATTCCGAGCTCGCCCCTCTTGTGCCTGTCGCACCGGTAGGCGCGGCAGATCTCGGGCCTCGCGGCGTAGACCGCGCACTCGCGCCCGTCCGTGAGGTAAGGGCACAGCAGGTCGTACTCCGCCCTGGGCTCGGCGGGCACGATTCCGTTCCGGCGCACGTACGCCTCGAGGCGCGCCCGGTCGAACGGGCTCACGGGCAGGAAGCGCGAGCAGCACTCGCCGCAGCCCTTGCAGTCTCCCGTATAGAGGTCAGTCACCTCGTCGCTCTGAAGCCCGGCGTGGATGGCCGCGGCGACGGCCCTCTCGTCATTCATCGGCCCGCCCTGCCGCTCTTGTCGGGCACGGCGGCCTCTACTCGGCACTCTTGGCCACCTTCTTGTCGTAGATCTTCTTGAGGTCCCGGCGCATGAACCGGGTGAACTCCTCCTCGCCGACGTCCTCCGCCAGCGCCACATATCGCATCGCATCGTGGCACCATTCGTCGAAGCCGAGCAGCCTTCCGCTGAACGCGCTCTTGACGTCCGTGACCTCGGCGTAGGTGAAGCGGATCAACATCTCCTCGCGCATGACCCTGTCCGCGAGCGCCTCGATGGGCGTCTTGTCGCGGTTGATGATGCGTCTGTAGCCGTTGGCCCTCTTTGTCATGGCGTCGAGCTGCTTGGACAGCTTGTTGTTCTCGGCCACGAGGCGCTCGTTGCGGCGCTGCTCGTAGTCAAGCTCGGCGAGCACGTACTGCTCGCAGTTGGTGATCTCCATCGTCATCTCACCTCTCGGATGATCTCGTTGCCGTATCGGTCGGTGATGGCCCAGTAGCCGAACATGTAGAGGTCGGGGCTGTGCGGCGGGTACTCCCTGAGGAGCGTGCCGGACCACCATGCCTCCTCGGCCGCCCCGGTGCGCCATACCCACTCGGCGTGCAGCCCGCCGTCGTGGAACTTCCCGTGGCACCCGGTCGTGCCGGAGCCGCACAGGGCGAACAGCGGGCTGTGCAGCTCCCACACCCCGTTGGGCGTGACGAGCCTGAACGTCTTCCCCCACGAGCGCCTCGCGACGTGGTGGCAGTTGCAGGCTCGCCGGCCGCACACCGCGCACCGGGCCTGCGTCGGCTCGTATGCCGTGTCGTGCGTGTACCTCGCCCCGAGGTGGGGCTTGCCGTACAGCTCGGCGCGCTCCTTCGGCCATCCCCTCAGCAGGCCCGCGTCGAGGATCATGAGGGCCTCCTCTCGCACGCGGCGCGGGCGGCCAGCAGCCTCTGCGCGTCCTGGTACAGCCCGAACCGATCCCTGCTCGCGGTCGTGCCCCGCGGGGCCTCGACCTTGGCCGGGTCGATGCCCGGGTGCTCGGACGCCCACCGGCGCTCCTGCTCGGCCAGCGCCTCCTCGGGCGTCCTGGTCGGCCTGAACGTCGCGGCCTCGACCTCCGAGGCGGTGGGCTTGCCCCTCGCCCGGTCGTCGGCGTCGATGCGCTTCTGGCGCCTTGACCAGTCGAGCGCCAGGGCGCCCCAGTTGCTCACCGGCTGGCCGTTGCTCTTGACCCAGCCCTGCGACTCGAAAAAGGCCCAGAAGGCGTCCGGGTCGCCGTTCAGACAGTTGGCGCCGAAATACCCGCGGGCCTCCTCCAGCGACGGCGGCTCGAACTCGGGCGGCGCGGCGGGGGCATCGCCCCCATCACAGGCCAGTTCAGTACAATCCAGTTCAGTACAGGACAGGCTAGGGTAGGTTAGGTTAGGGTTTTCACTTTCGGAAACCTGCGTTTCAGGTTTGTCGGAAACTGGTTTCACGTTTGGAAAACCTAGGTTTTCACTTTCGGAAACCTGCGTTTCAGGTTTGTCGGCAGTCGGTTTCTTGCGCGGGCGGCCGCCCTTCCCGCCCCTGCCGCGCGCGTCCTTAGAGTTGTCGATAGCGTTCTTCATGGCCTTGAACACGCGGCGCAGGTGCTTCGGGAGGTCGGGTTCGACTCCGTGCAGGCCGTACATCATGATCGCGTCGGCGAGCACCGCGCGGTCGCGCATGTCCTCGGGGTCGCTCTCGTCGAAGTCGTCGTATACCTCGGCGAAGCTGTCGAACACGGTGAATGCCATCAGAACCACCCCCATAGAAGCGAAGAGAAGAACAGGAAACCCGCGGAGAAGGAGGCGGCGAAAAGGGCCGCCTCCCAGTGGTCGCGGAAGATGTCGGGTAAGCGCCCCATCAGAACGGGATGTCCTCGTCGTACACGTCCAGCTGCTGCTGGGCGGGTGCCGGCTGCGGCGCTGCCTGCTGGGGCCGCTGCGGCGCCGGCTGCGGGACCTGCTGGTAGGCCTGCTGGGCGTTCCATTGCGGCGCGGGCTGCTGCGGTGCCGGCTGCGGGGCATATGCCTGCGGGGCGGGCTGCGGCGCGTACTGCTGCTGGTAGGCCTGCGGCGCGTACTGCGGCGCCTGCTGGCCGTTGGGGTTCTGGCTCATGAGCACGACCTCGTCGGGGATAATCTCGACCTTCGAGCGCCTGCCGCCCCCGTTCTTGTCCTCCCAGGAGCTGTAGCGCAGCTTTCCCTCGATGGCGACCTTCATGCCCTTGCGCAGGATGCGCGAGAGCGCCTCGGCGCGGTTGCCGAACATGGTGCAGTCGATGAAGTTCGGGTAGTCCTCCCACTCCCCCGTCTGCTGGTTGCGGCGGCGGTCGTTGACGGCCACGCCGAAGCCCAGCACCTGCGTGCCGCCCGGCGTGGCGCGCAGCTCGGGGTCGCGGGTCAGGTTGCCCGACACGACCACTCTGTTGATGCTCATCTGTATGTCTCCTCTCCGCCGCTCGTCCATGTCCTCTGGATGTCGGCGTCCACTGTCTTGATTCGCAGCTTGAGGGCCATGATCGCCTCGCTCGATGCCTTGTAGAGAGCTTCGGCGCAGTCGCGCAGCTGCTTCTTCTCGGCTATCTCCTCGCGCCCCCGGCACAGGTCGCCGATGATGGTCACCGGCGTGCCCTTGGAGCGCTCCTCGAGGATGGCGATGCGCAGGGCCTTGCGGTAGTCCGCCTCATTCTCGGCGTACTGCTGGCCCGTCCGCCTGAGCGTGTCCAGCTCCGCCATGAGGCGCTCGAACAGCTCCTCGCGCTGCGCGTACATGTCCTGCATGGCCTACAGGACGCGCCACGTCGGGGTGGCGCAGCAGCCGGGATGCTTCTTGAACTCCTCGTACTGCTCTTTCGACTCGAAGGTGTAGGCCGTGCCGCAGGCCTTGCACTTCGCCGTGAAGCCGCCGCTCTCGGGCGGTTCCTTCTCGGGCTTGTCCGACAGCGCGTCCGGGTCGCTCTGCCCGTCGATTGCGAACAGGCCGCAGAGCGCGTACTTGCGCGCGTAGCTCGACGCCATCCCGGTCACCTGCGCGTCGTCGGAGCCGCTCTTGTGCTCCGCCTCGCGGGCGTAGGCCTTGAACTCCTTCTTCTCGCCGTGCCCGTCCACGAAGAACAGGGTGCACGTGGCCTCGACGTAGTAGCGCTCGCCCACCTTGCAGATGTTGTCGTGGAGCGTGAACGCCACGCCGGCCTCCTTGCAGGGCTCCTTGAGCGCGGCGACGATGTCCTCGAACGAGCGGTAGCTGAACTTCGCGAACGCGTTGTAGCGCGCCTTGGGGACGGTCACGGAGCGCTGCACCTTGGCTATCGCCTGGGAGAGCGTCATCTCCTCGTCGTCCATCTAGCACACTCCCTTGCACTTGATGGTGCCGGTGATGCCGCGCTCGCGCAGCGCCGCGGCGAGCAGCTCCATCTGCGAGCGGGTAGCGGACGGGATCTCGACCGTCCACGCGCAGGACGGCTCGGGGCGCGCCGCGACGGCGGGTTCCGTCTGGCGCCTCGGCGCGGGGCGCGGCGCGGGCTTGGACTCGACCGCCTCGCGCATGGCGGCGATGCGGGCGTCCTCCTCGTCGGCGGCGCGGGCGGCGTTGAGCGCCGAGCCCAGGTCGAGCGTGCGGAACAGCTCGCGCTCGGCGACCTCGTAGTGGGCCATGGAGTCGCGCTGCGCCTTGAGCGTGTCCCAGTCGCGAGCGACGGCTGAGACCTTCTCCTCGAGGGCCTTCTTCGCTTTGACCTCGCCGAAGCCCTTGTTGAGCCACTGCTTCTCGTGGAGGCGCTCATACGGCACGACCGGCGCGAGCAGCTCCGCGAACGTCTCGTAGTGCTCCTTGAGCTTGGCCATTGCGCGGGACTTGCGGTCCTCCTCGGCCTGGTCGAGCTGCGCCTTGATGCCGTCCGACGCGCCGTCGATGATGGACGTGATCTCCTTGCAGCGCTTCTCGAAGGCGGCGAGCGGCTTGTTGTACTCGCGCTTCACGGCCTTCCGCCGCTCCTCTATCTCTTTCTTCAGGCCGTTGAGGTAGAGGCGGTCGTTCTTGGCCTCCTTGATGGACTCGTCCTTGGTTAGGTCGTACTTGGCGCCCTCGTAGTCCGCGACCTTCGCGCGGATGCTGTCCTCCATCGCGTCGAAGTTCGCGCTGATGACGGACGGCGAGTACGTGACGACGAGGTCGGGCGCCTCCTGCTCCTCGATGACCTCTGCGACGACCTCCTCGGCCTTGCTCTCCCCTGCCATTACCTGACCTCCTCGTTGAGCATGTCGTTGTACTTCTTCTCGGTTATCGCCTCGTCGATGACGGCGGCGTGCCCGACGATCCACTTGGACAGCCTCTCGCGCGCGTCCAAGAACCTGTCGAACGCCTCGTCGGACTTGGTTATGCCATAGATGGTGAACATCGCCTGCTCCTCCGTGGCGAGCTCGGCCAGCTCGGCGAGCATCCCCTTGTAGTCGGCCATCACTCGGTCACCTCCCCGTCATGGCTCACGAACAGGATCTGCGGCTGCTTGCTCTGGATGGACAGCCACACCTACTCGCCGCTCTTGCGGATGGCGTCGAACGCCGCGCTGTCCTCGGTGTCGACCTCGAACTGCAGGACGGCGACGCCGCCCTTCACGGTGGCCTGCTTGAACTTGGCCTCGATCTCCACCGGTATGTTTGTGCTCTCCATCGCTATTCCTCCTTCTCGGCGCCCGCGAGCATCGCCGCGAACGTCTCCAATGTCATGGTCACGAACTGCTCGCCGGGGATTGCCGTCCCGCGGCGCTTCCAGACGACCACGCCGTAGTCGGCCCCGCGGTTCCTCCGCTCGGTCTCCGCCTCGCGCAGCCACTTGGGCAGCTCGTGCTTCCCCGCGTAGTCCTTGCACTCGATTGCGATGCCTCGCCCGGTCATCGACACGCCGCGGATGTCGCCCGTGTCCCTCGAGCCGGTCTTGACCTGCCTGTCGATGTCGGCCCCGAGCCTCCCGGCGAGGTAGTCGGCGACCAGGCGCTCGAACCTCGTGCCCGCGTCCTTCGCGGTCCTCCTGCTCCTACTCATCGACGAAGCCGTCCGATTTCGAGCGGTGCTTGTTGAATGCGTGCCTCAGGTGCGGGTAGCGCGCCTCCATGATGCGGGCGAGGCTCGGCGCGAGGCCGTTCTTCACGCCGACGTGCAGCTCGTTGCGCACCATGTGGATGAGGTAGTTGATAGAGACGTAGCCCTTGCGGTTGAGGCGGGTGGCCTGCTCGACCATGAAGCCCCACGCCCGCGGGTGCTCTCCTATCCAAGCGCGCGCGTCCGCCATGTCCTGCTCGCCGTCCGAGCCGAGGCCGAATATCTCGAGCTGGTTGCTCATCGGCTTCTGGCGGTATCTCTCGTCGTTACGCATTGACGGCCCCCGCAGCGCATGCGGCCTTGGCAGCCTGGACCGCGCCGTCCATCGTCGGGAGGACGAAGACGGTCAGGACCGCCGCGAACAGGACCGCGGCGGCGATGAAGCCGACCATGGCCCCCGCCCTGAACGCATCGGAGTCGAGCTGCTCGCGAACGGTCGGTCGGTATGACTTGGGTGCTATGATGGTCTGAGCCTCATGTCTGGGGCTGTTTCGGCGAGTGCTCACAAGTTGGTAGCTGGGGGCGCTCGCTTCTTTGTATGTGTACATCTTGTGTTCCCTTCTGATGTTTCCGCAGGTCAAGGCTAGGGTGCTTTTTAGGGTCTTTATTTTTGGGACTTTTTCGCGCGGCTCTTGGCGCTGTAGCACCTCTGCCGCTCGCGGTCGTTCCGCTTGGACCTCGCAGCCTCCTCGCGCATCGCGCTGGCCTGCTCCCTGAGGTCTGCCACGTGGCCCTCCTTCGTGCACTCCGCGCACCAGCCGTTCGCCTTATTCAGCGGCTTGAACGTCATGCGCCCGCACTTCGGGCACATCCAGCGCTGCCGGAGCGATATGCCGCACTTCCTCGCCTGGAGCTTCACGGCCTCGGTAGTCCGTCCGAGCGCCTTGGCTATCTCCTTGGCGCCGTAGCCGGCGTGTTCCTTCAGGTACCGGATCTCACGTGTCGACCATTGCCTCACTGTCTCTTGCTCCCCTCCTTCCTCTCCCATTCCCGGTACGCCGCCCGAAGCGTCGAGCACATGGTGTCGAGCGCTATCTCGCGCGGGGTCTTGGGCTTACTTTCGTGCTCCTTGGCGTCCATCTAGGACACCGTCCGGTTGTCGGTAAGACCGAGTAGGTAGTCAGCCGAACACTTAAACAGGCGAGTCATCGCCACCAGTTTCGAGCTGGGGATCTCTCCTCCATTCTCATAACTGGCGACAGTAGCTCGACTCTTGAGGCCGATCTTCTCTGCCAGGTCCTCTTGACTGAGACCAATGCGGACACGTTCGCTAGCAATGGGATTCATTTGCACCTCCATTTCACTATTTGTGAGCTTCACAATACGTGATTATAGATTAGTGCTCAGCTGTTTGCAAGCATGATTTCACTATTTGTAAATCTTTTTGTACAATATGCTCACGCTTAGAAACAGGAGGTAACCGTGGGCATGAAGTTTCGCCTCAAAGAAACGAGGCTCAAATACAAGAAGAAGCAGCCAGAGGTTGCCAGCGCACTCGGCATCGGCGTACCCATGTACTCGATGATTGAAAACGGGCAGCGCGAGATAAATGGAACGAAGCTTGTGAAGCTTGCCAGATTCTATGGGTGCTCTGTCGATGAGTTGCTTGGGACTGGTTCGTGGGACGAGGGGGAATGACCTATGGGTCTGTTCGGTGACATTGCGAGAGCCGCCGCTAACGTCGCTCTCAGCACGGCGAAAGATATGATGGGGGACGCTGCTGCCGCTAAGCTTGGCCAGCAGGTTGGCGTTGGCAAGTCCATATCGTTTCGCGGTGAGTGCGAGCGACCCGTATACGTCTATTACGGCGAGCCGTTGAGGAAGATTCGTAAAGGTGATGTGTTCGATGCCGAGGCCGTGACGAAGCCAATGCGGCTGAGAAGCGAGCTCACGGGTGGCGTATGGGACACCACGGACGACGGCTTCGCGCTCGCGTACAAAGGAAAGGTGTTTGGGGCAGCGTCGGCTCTCGGAAACACGTTCAAGGACATTACGGAGCTCGGATACAGAATCACCGTGTCGTGCAGAATGACGGGATGGTACGCCAAGGGAATCCCGACCGTCGTCATGATGATCGACGAGCCCGAGGAGATATTCGCGTGGCTCGATGCCTGCAAGGGCCTTGGGCGCGACGTCAGCTTCGAGGAAAGGCATTCCCCCGAATGCGAGTCGGCCGCCTTATCGGAGCGCACCAGGCTTGAACTGTCGAAGATGTGCGGGCGAGAACTGCCGGTGGGCGTGGACGGAGACTGTGTCTACATCGAGGATGACAAGTGGGCCGGCATGAGAAAAAGCGGGGTATTTCCGGTCGAGGTCTCCACGGAGCTGATCCCGACTCCTCGCGGGTCAACGGCGAAACCGCATGTCGCCGTCTTTGTGGATGGGTCGATGGCGGCCGATGTCAGCGCGAGGTGCGTGCACTACAAGACCCTCGCCGAGCATGCCGGCGAACGCCCCTATTTCGCCTGCTGCCAAAAGCGAGAAGGTCACGATGGCTCTCCCATATGGAGGGTGACCGTTGTCTATCTCGGAAGATAAAAGAGCCCCGTCGGCAGCGCCGGTACCGCTATAGCCGACAGGGCATCCAACCAGTGCACCCATGCAAACTCAACTTGAAGGAAGGGTGACATACACATTATGCCAAAGAAGGCAGTGATATACGCGAGGTTCTCGTGCAACAGGCAGCGCGAGGCCTCAATCGAGGACCAGCTGCGCGTCTGCCGCGAGTGGTGCGCGCGCGAGGGCTACGAGGTCGCGGCGGAGTACTGCGACCGCGCCGTGTCGGGGCGCACCGACGACCGCCCCGAGTTCCAGCGGATGATAGCCAACGCCGGCGAGAGCGAGATCGTCCTCGTCTACATGATGGATAGATTCAGCCGCGGCGAGTACGACGCGCCGATATACAAGCGCGAGCTCGCCACGCACGGCGTAAAGCTGGTCTCGGCACTTGAGGCGATACCGGACAGCCCGGAGGGCATCATCTACGAGAAGCTGCTCGAGGGGCTCGCCGCCTGCGAGTCGAGGAAGACCGCCATCAGGACCAAGCGCGGGATGGAGGGCAACGCCCTCATGTGCAAGACCAACGGCGTGCGCATCTTCGGATACCGCAGGAACGGGGATGACGAGTACGAGGTCGACGAGGCGCAGGCGGCGTGGGTGCGCGAGGCCTTCGCGCTGAGGCTTGAGCGCATGTCCATGAACGCGATAGCGCGAGAGTTCGCTCGGCGCGGCCTCAGGACGCGCAAGGGCAACCCGTGCGGCCAGGCGATGGTGCAGCAGATGCTGCGCGACCGCAGGTACACGGGAAGGTACGAGTGGGGAGGCATCGTCCGCGAGGGCGGGATGCCGGCGATAGTGGACGAGGTGACGTTCATGGAGGTCCAGGGAATCAAGTGCCGCAAGCAGCGCTCGAGCGAGAACTGGGGCGACTTCGCCCTCGCGGGGACGGCGCTGTGCGCGGAATGCGGCAGGAACCTGCAGGGCGTGAGCGGCAGGGGCCGCAACAACGTGAAGTACGAGTACTACAGCTGCCCGGGGTCGTGCGTCCGCAACATCAGGCGCGAGGAGCTCGAGGGCTCCATAGCCTCGGCGCTGCGCGGGCTGCTGGGCGACCGCGGCGAGGCGCTGCAGATAGCCAACATGGTAGCGGAGCGCGCGGACACGGCCGAGGTGCGGGCTCGCCGCAGGCAGGCCGAGGACTCGCTCAGGGCCGCGGAGAGGGGCCTGAGGAACATCCTCAACGCGATCGAGCAGGGCGTGATAGCGCCGGGCGTGAACGAGCGCATAGCCGAGCTCGAGGAGCAGCAGGCGCGCGCGAGGTACGACCTCGAGGCCATCACGGACGAGCGGATAGACCCGGAGCGCTTCGCCGACTTCCTGCAATGCGGGACGGCGCTCGACGACGCGACGCTGCTGAAGGCATTCGTGTGGCAGGCGGTCGTCTCGGAGGACGAGATACTGGTCACGCTGAACTACGACAAAAAGGGCGAACCCGCCAGATTGGACATCCAGCGGGTTCGAGCAAAATTGGAATGGTGCCCCGTCTGCATAGATTCTAGAACCGAGATCTGCGCCGTTGGGACCGTCGTGCTGCTCAGGATACCACGGGCGGCGTAGCGACACCTTTTCTCGAGAAAAAACCCGCCCGGGAAAACCCGAGCGGGCTGCGGCTAATGCCGGTTGATGCTCACGATGCAGAGCCCGATTGTCGCCACGGTGCCGCCGAAGAGCGCGCCGAGGACGAAGGCCAACGCGATCATGCTAGTACGGGTTGCCGTCGGTGACGCAGACCTGAAGGCGGTCCAGCGGCTCGCCGTAGAAACCCGCGAAGTCGTCGCCGCCGTAGGTGGAGCCGTCGTCGCACACGGTATCGAGCCATCCGGCGCGCGCGGTGGTCTGCGAGCGATACCACGCCTGCTTGTACTCCTCGCCGCCCGGGGTCACATAGTACATGCGCACGCCGTCGATGGTGTGGCCGGCGATTCCGGCGCAGCCGTTGACGGTATCGTTGCGGTCGCCCTTGGTCACATAGTCGAGCCAGCCGTCCTCAATGGTGTGGACCTGATACTTGAGTGTGCCACGATCAACTCGGGCGCACAGCAGGTCGTGCTGTCGGCACGGGTATCCTGCGAAGCCGTTGTCCCCAGCGCCGAAGTCGGTCACCTCGTCCAGCCATCCGCCGCCCTTGAGGTGGAGGGAGTAGTGGACGGGGATACGCTTGCCAGATGACTTTGTGAATCCGCCGGATGCCGCCTGAGAGGGCTTTGCCGCGGCAGGCTTAGCAGCGGCGGAGGGGGCGGGCGCCTTGCCGCCCTTCATCGCGTCGTACCACGCCTGAGCGCGCTGCATGTAATGGTCGCGCTGGGAGCCCGCAAGCTCGCCGGGGCAAGCCGTGGCGCTCCAATAGCGGTGCGGGAAGACGTTCTTGCACCACTCGGGACGACCGAGGCCGTAGTACAGGCACAGGGCTGCGACCAGATGCGCGCCGCTTTCGATTGCCTTCTCGTGCACCGTCCATGGGTTTGAGCCGCTGTTGGCGTGCTCAATCGAGATAGTCGTGTCGTTGCCGCGTCCGGTGCCGATTCCGTCGCCGCAGGCGTAGGCGCGGTCGGTGTCGTTGACGTGCTGCACGATGTAGCCGTTGCGGTCGACCGAGTAGTGCGCCGAGCAGCCGTTGGCACCCCAGGTGCCGTTGCACTGGCCGGCGTTGAGGTCGCCGGCCATGTGGTGGATGGTCACGCCCTTGATGCCGAAGGGTCGTCCCGCCGAGAAGTTGCAGCCGAGGAGCTTGTACTCGTCCGGTTGGACGTTCGCGAAGTCTGCCATGTTAGTCCTCCTTGATGTCGCCGAGCGCCAGCAGGGCGTCCAGCCATTTGTCCGTGATGCCGACTGATTTGAAGGCCGCATAGGCCACCTGCACGCCGCCTACCGCGGCGAAGATGGACGTCACCCACGCCGAGGGTTCGGTCGGGACGCCGCCCGACATGGCCGTGAGGGCGCCGCATCCTGCCGAGACGGCGATGGCCGTCCAGCGGGCGACATTGCCCGTCATCGCCTTCGTCTTGATGGCCTGCACGATGTACGGCACGACCAGCACCGTGGCGACCGTGAGGCCTGCCTGAATCTCTGTCATTCAATTGCTCCTATCTGTCGGATTCCTTGCTGTAGATCAGGTCGACGCGGTCGCAGATGTGGTCGACCTTCTCCGCCATTCCCTGGCTGCGCGCTTGGCTGTGGGCCAAGTCGTTGTGCAGGACCTCGTTGGACGCCACGACCGACTCCATGAGGGTCTTCATGGCCTCCATGAGGCTGTTGCTTCGCTCCATCTGCGCGGCGATGCGGCCCTCCATCTGCGAGCGCTCGCGGTCCCGCTGCGCGCGCTCGTCGACCTCGGCCTGCTTCCGCTCCTCGCGTTTGAGGTCGATGCCGGCCTTGCGCTCGTTCTGCCGCTTGTACTCCTCGAGGAATTGGCGGCCGAAGTAGAAAGCTATGAGGCCGAGCAGTACGCCGCCGAGCCATCCAGGCCCATACGGCGCGAAGAGCTTGAGTACCTCCATCCACCCTCCTTTCTCGTCTGCGTTGCGCCATCCTACGGGCGGCGTGAGATTGGGCTCCGCCGCCCGCTGCAAGCAATAAATCCCAGACGTAACGCGGCGAAGTACCATTCGTTTCGTCTGGGATTTTCGAGAGATTGGACTGTTCAAAATGCTGTTTTCCGAAGCCGTAACCGAGTACATGGCCGACAAGGGCAAACGCCTGCGGGCGACCACACTGGAGGGCTATCGCAGCGCCATCCGCTGCCACCTGATGACGACGTGGGGTGAGCGCGAGATCGAGAGCATCAGCTTTGAGGAGGTGCAGGATTGGGTTGATTCCTTCGACCTGCCCGGCGCGGCGGAAAAGGCCTACAAGACCTTCCGCCAGATTTACCGATGGGTGCTTCGCCGCCACCAGCTCAGAATCTGGGACGTGACGCAAGGTGTCGAGCTGCCCCAAAAGCCGACCGTGCGCCGACCGACGCTCACGGCAGAGCAGGAGCGCACGACGCTGAAAGCCATCGTGGGCCAGCCATTCGAGGCCGCAGTACTGCTCGGTGCCGCGCTCGGTCTGCGCCGATGTGAGGCGTGCGCCGTGAGAATCGAGGACGTGGACTGGCGCTCGGGATGGGTACATGTGCAACGCGGCCTGCATGTGGTCGGCGGCGAGGTGGTCGAGACGGGATGCAAGACCAAGCTGTCAGACCGCAAGCTAAAACTGCCGCGCTTTGCCTTGGAGCGCCTGCGCATGATTCGCGGCTCGCGCAGGTCTGGTCGCCTATGCCTGCTTGACCCGAATGCCGTCGCTCGCCGTTTCCGCGCGTTCTGCCGCCGTTTTGACTTGCCGCATGTGCCGATGACATGCCTGCGCCATAGCTGGGCGACCATCTCGCTTGAGCACGGTGCGGCAATCGAGGACATTGCCGTGGCGCTGGGACATTCGACCGTGAATACCGCCATGAGTCACTACCTACAGAGTTTCAGGACGGTCGTTGCGCGTGCTAGCGACTCATATACGGCGGCAATGGAGATGTGATTCCGTATCCCTACACAGAACCGCTTTCAGCAATGACCGAATCAGATTTGAGTGGGCGGTAAAAGACGGCAACACGGGGCTGCACGTTTATGCCGACGACACGCTTGTTGCCTTCATTCGACAGAATACTGGCCTATAGCATTCCGTATGCCAGCTCGACTCGGACGGTAGTACAACCGAGTGCACGGTCAAGCTCTCTAGTGGCAAAGAGATTATCATTACGGCCAAAAATAAGCTTGGACAGTGCGTGTCGCTGAATTGCTATGCCAGCGAGATTGTCATCTATGACGAGGTGAAAAAGACGCGCATCGGCACCTACGTCAAGACGAGCTAGCATTCCGTATCCCCACTGACATACCAAAGGCCTTGCGAAGTGCAATTCATCTACACTGACGAGAATCAGTTCGGCATCCAAATAAAGGACAAAGAAACCGGCAACCTTGGCTTCATCACGATTAAGAATGACAGCACCATATTCGCTAACGTGAACATCGACAACAGTTGGGGCAGGCAGCGCGAGCTGTAGTTTTCCGTATCCCAACAACCAAAAATCAGCACCGGCGTTGTCGTTATCAAGTACGCAGATATTCACGATTCTCGCGCAATGCTGCTCACGCGCGCGGCGGTTGAATCCATGTTCGGCGTCGGCAAAATGAACATGGATAAAACCGCCGTCTTGCTTACCAACTCGAACGCGCTGTACGGCAAGACGACGATGATCGCGGAATACAACGACAGCGACAGCGCTTGGTACGTCCGCTTTGCAAGCGCGCCAAGCTCGAACGTGCAGGTTACCTATGCCGTCATTTATTAGCCCTTAGTGTGCGTACCGGCACCGATGAACGCAACCTCGGAGCCGTCAATCTTGACGGACAGGCCAGTCTCGACACCGGTGCCGAACTTCCAGACGAAGGTAAGCCTGCCGCCAGCCAGCGAAGCACTTGTGGCTTTCAGGGATACGGAAAACTAACTGTGAATTTCCCAAAGTATTACGGAATCAGTGGCGTTATAAAGCCGGATTCCATCCTTAAGAAACGAGATGCTGTACTCTTTGTCGTCGCTTGCTTTAAGCCGGATATAACAAACTATGCTGTCATTCACGTTCGACGAATAGTAGAGAATGCGGACGTTGGTAAATTGGGATACGGAAAACTAAGCAAACGAGATGGTCGGCTCTCCAGCAGAAATAACGATAACGTTGTTCCAATCGGTCGAATTGAGGGTAAGGGTTGCCCCATCGTCGCTCCATGACGGATTGTTGCTGTTCCCTGCGAGCAATATCGCGGATTTCGATATTCCCGAGACGAAATACAGGCATGCCTTGCCCTTGCCGTTGCAGTCCATCATGACTAGCGCGACCGCTCGGGTAGCAGAGCTGAATGCGATGCTGACCGTACCGTTATCTTTTGACATGCCATAGGAAAGCAGGGATACGGAATGCTATAGGAACTTCGTGAGCCACTCACCGTTGACCTTGAAGCTGATGGTCAGCTTGTTCTCGGTCGTCACGGCAATGATGGCCGAGTTGGTCGTGATCGGGTCGGTCAACCTCAAGCCGAGACGGTTGTCTGCGTTAAGAAAGTGGACGGCGCACGGCGTCTCGTAGCTTATAGGGGATACGGAATGCTATTTGGAGATTTTCCAGATGGTGACGCTGTCTGTGAAGCTCCATAGCTGTATTCCGTCATTGAGTATCGAGAAGCCGTAAGACTTGCCGTCGCTTGCACTAAATCGAATCTGTAGCATGATGCCGCTCTCGACGAGCGATGTGATCTTGTAGATGGTGCTGTCGGTAAATGGGGATACGGAATGCTATTTCCAGTTGCTGAACGTCGTAGCTTTCCAGTCTACACTGCGAGCAGTGACTGTACCGGTTGTCACATTGACGAACAGCTGGCAGACCTGACCATTTCCAATTATCTCGCTACTAAGGTTCTCACGGCGCATGTGGAGCACGAAACCGTTGGAGCTTGCTGGCTGATACCAATAGATGCCTGATGGACGTGCCCTCCATGCCGCTACCGAATCATCGCCGCCCACCATTAGCTCGCCTCGATAGGGTAACAGGGATACGGAATCCCCGAGCTTGTTGATTTGGGTGGCGCAGTCGCTGATGCCGCCCTCCATGCGGTTCAGTTCGGCGGCGGTGATGGGGGTGCCGCCCGAGGTCGCGTCCTTCCAGAGCTTCTTGGCGAAGGTCACGAGATTTGCCATGGTGTTGTCCTTTCTTTAGATGGTGAACGGCGTCCAAGCGCCCTTTTCATCGGGGAATGTGCTGTCGGATGGGAATGTCGTGGCGCCGGGCCACAAAGCCGTGCCGGGCAAGTTAGCATCCCAGCGCTTAAACGACGTAATCTTGTGCGTGCTCTCGTTGGTCTGCATCCAGAGCATGCCGTCGACGCGCTTGTCGCGGGCGGGCTCGGCGGCCTGCATGTAGTAGGGCTTGGTCGCGGCCGCGGCGGCGTTGGCCTGCTTGGCGGCTGCGGTGGCGGCGCTCGCGGCCTTGTTCGCGGCGTCGGCGTTGCCCTCGGCGGACGATGCCGCCGACTCGGCCCTCTTCGTCGCGGACGTGACCGCGGCGTTGAGCGAGGCCCACTCGCGCTTGAGCGCGTCGAGCTCGTTGTCATAGTCCTCGGACTGGCCTCCGCTGCCGTCGACGCTGCCGAGGATGACCAGCGCGAAGTCCTCGGTCGTCTCGGAGCCGGTGCCGCAGAACTCGAAGTACGCGAGGCGGCACTTCCCCGCCCCGTTGACCGCCGCAGGCGGGAGGGTGACGCTCACCGTGCCGGCGCCCACGGTCGCCGTGCTTCGCGCCCACGTGCCGTCGGCGTGTAGCACGCACAGGCGCGCAAGCTGGCACGTCGGGGTGTACGTCGCGCCGTCCACGGTGAGCGACGCCGTTATCTTCTGGGTCTGCGTCTCGCCCCTGCGCACGGTGACGCGCTGCGGGACGGTGCCCGGGCGCTTGCGCATGTCGAGCGCTATCGCGTGGTTGATCATTTGGCCTCCAGAGCCTTGAGCGCGGCGAGCGCGGCCCTGAAGGCCTCGACCGGGTCGACGGCCTCGGTTCCCTCCCCAGTCTCGTCGGCCGTGGCAGGCTGCGGGTCGACGATGGCCGAGAGCGCGTCGAACACGGCGACCGTGGCGGCGGTGCGCTCGTCGACGTACCCGGCGGTCGCCAGCGGGATGCCGTTGACCGTGGGGTCAGGCTTGCGGACGTCCGCGGCCTTGACGACCTCGCGCGTGCCGTCGTCGTACTGGGCGACAAATATGAGTCCGGTGTCCTCGGCGCGCTGGAGCACGTCCGGGTCGTACTCCGTCAGGCACTGCTCGTTATTGCCGATGATGTCGTGGACCGCGTAGCCCACGACAATTTTCTTGCTTGCTTCCATTCCTTCTTGTCCTTTCATCTCTTATCCGCTCCACCCGGACGGCATGGCCGACACGCCGATCAGCAGGCCGTTCCTGAACTCGAGCACCGACGATGTCTGGGACTGGTCGTTGAAATATTTCTTGCCGTTCTCCGTGTAAAGCGGGTGGTATGCCGCTCCGACCTTGGTCGTCAGGCCTGACCACGTCGTGACGCTCGTGTCGGCGCTGCCGCTCACGCTGAGCCTCGGGGTCGAGACTCGCACGATGCCCTGTCCCTGCAGCTGCAGTCCGTGGTAGATAATCGACGGATTGTCGATGTCATGTGACGTTGAGGAGCATTCGATGTATCCGTACTGCGTGCCGTCCTTGAACCCAGCCAGTTTTCCGCTCGAGTCGAGCTCCATGGCGTACCCGCTGCTGCGGTTTCCCCCGGTGAAGCTGCCGGTCGCCGTGATGTTCTTCGCCGTCATGTAGTTGGTCGTCAGCACGCCTTCCTTGAGGTTCCACGAGTTACGCCCCTTTGCGTCCGCGAGAGTCCCGGTTGCGATGTATGTCGCGTTGACGTAGACCCTGTTGTTGCTCATGTAGAGCCCCTGGTCTGCGCCGCCATTCGTCAGGCGGTCGAAGATGGCCTTCTGGTCCATCTGCTCGTCGTAGGCGCTCAGGATGCCGTCGGCGTAGTCCGATGCGTTCTTCTGCTCGATGGCGTGCCGCGCCCCGGTCGCGGCATCGGCGTAGTCCTTGACCGCGCTCGAGTAGGCCCCGTATGCGGCGTCGTACTCGTACATGGCGGCCTTGAGCTCCTCGGCGGTCTTGCAGCGGAGCACCTTGTCGACCTTGTCGGTGTAGGCGCCGTACGTGCCGCCCTCGTCGGTCGTGCCGAATGCCTTGGTGTAGCGCGGGCCGAGGACGGACGAGAGGAACTGGGCGCTGAGGGCCTTGTTCGACTTCAGCGCGTTGTACTGCGAGGTCATCTCCTCGCGCTCCTTGTCCACGTCCTGCTTGGCCTTCTTCACGGCCGCGGCCTCCGCCTCGGTCACAACACCATCCCTTGCGAGGTCCTGCACCGTCGTGTCGAGGCCGTTGAGCGAGCCCGTGAGGTCGTGCGCGGCCTGGTAGGCCTTGTTGTACGCAGCCTCGAGTACCGGCGCCGTGTGGATGACGCTGCCATCGCCGTATGTGACGCGCTCCATCGACCAGACGAAATATCCGTTCGACCATTGCGGGATGTCCTCGGACCATCCCAGCTCTGGGTTCTGCGCATTAATCGGCGGCACGCTGTCCGATTGGTTCATCGCGTACAGCTTCACGCGCGACGCGATGGCGCTGCCGGCCATCTGGTTGCTGCCGTTGATGGCCTTGGCGAGGCACGGCGCGGTGTAGGTGGTCGAGCCGTCCGTCCACGCGATCTTGCTGCGCGTCCAGATGTACTTGCCCTTCGCCCACGCGGGCTGGGCCTCCGACCAGCTGCCGCCGGACTGCGCCGTGGAGCTCGTGGAGAGGTAATACTGCTCGACGATGCCGCGCACGCCGGTACCGGTCGAGCCCTTGTCGCCCTTGGCGCCATCGATGCCGCTGATGCACACGGGCTCGCTGTACTCGATGTCACCGGACTGCATGGTGGTCTTGGTGCGCGTCCAGATGTACTTGCCCGACACCCATTGCGGCGCCGTTGTCTGCCATCCGCCCTGCGGCTCGGTGACACGCGACGTTCCCTGGGCGTACTCGACGTCCACCGACGCTATCACGGCATCGGCGACGGCAATGTCCTTGCCGTCGAGCTTGGCGCCGGGGCCTAGATGGACCTCGCTCTCGTCGAGGTTCCAGTAGTTCTTGCCGCTCCTGTCTTGGATGGTTCCGGCCTTGATCAGATCGCCCATGAGCGTGCCGACCGTGATGAGGTCGGCGGTGAAGCCCGCGCCGGTGCCGAAGGTGCGCCAGTCCCACGAGCCGTCGGCCTTGCAGCCGGAGGCGATGCGGAAGCCCTGGGAACACAGCTGCATGGCCATGCCGTCGCCGGTCGTCGAGCGGCCGTCCGCGTCGAGGGGCACGGAGCCGAAGATCAGGCCGTGCTCGAAGCTCGTGTGGACGTAGCTGTTGCCCGCGAGGTTGAACTGCGTATTCATGCTGTCCATGACCTGCTGGAGGTACGATGGCGGCGTCGATGCCGCCACGTCCCAGTTGGACGAGCGCTTCGACAGGCTGGACACTTTCTGCTGCTGCGCCAGCAACATGTCCGTGATTGTCTCGGTCACGTTCCCGAGCGTCACGCGCATGGAGCCGCCAAGCTCGTCGGTCACGAGCTTGGTCACGCGGCCCTCACAGCGCAGCGCCGGGCTGAAGCACGTGTCGACGATCTGGACGTCGTCGCCCACGGCGACGCCCTCCCAATCTCGACCGAACTGCACGAGGTCGACGGCGTCGGCCTCGTAGGTCATGCCGGGCTCCTTGCGGGAGTCGAGGTACGCGTGGGTCTCGGCGAGCAGAGTCGCCGCGTCCTCGCAGTTCGAGTTCTCATATTGCCCGAACACGTGGGCGTGCCCGCCCCTGCCGTCGGGTCGCCCGTACAGCCTGAGCGCGGTCGCGTCCTCCACGTAGTTCTTGCCGTTGTTGATGTCGCCGAAGGTCAGCTTGCGGCCGTATCCGCCGGTATCCGTCTCGATTCCCTTGCCGTAGCCGTAGCAGGCCGTTATCGCCCCGTAATGCTCGGTGCGGGAGACGGATGCCAGGTCCTTGGTGTAGGTGAACCGGCGGTGGCCGCCCTTCGCGCCTCGATGCGAGCGGATGCCCACCCTGCGAGAGGTCACCCTGCCGCCGGATACGGTGACTTCAGTCTCAAGCTCGCCGCCGCATTTCAAGATTGACTGGAGCGCCTCGCGCGCCGAGGTGTGGTAGAAGGTCAGGCCCTTGTCGACGGTGCCGGTCTGGTCGACCGTTCCGGCGGTCCAGCGGGTCGGCCCAAGGCAGACATTCAGCGCCTGCAAGAAGCCGTAGCCGTAGGGGCGCTTGTCCTCGATATAGTCGCCGTACGTCTCGCAGATTGAGTTGATCGCCGTATCCGTGTAGACCGTATCGCCTCCGGCGTGGAGGCCCTTGGGGTCTTGGCAGACGTGCTCGTGGACCTTGCCGAGGCGGTCTGCCCACACGAGGCGGTAGCCCTGCTTGAGCGCGAAGGTCGTGACGATGTCCACGCTGTCCTCGCCGTTGAGCTCGTCGGTATGGGTGAGGGAGAGCAGCTCCTTGGGGCCGATTGTCGATACGTAGGCGTCCTGCCACGTGTATACGTCAATTCGCACCTAGAGCCACCTCTCCTCCCATTCGAGCGTCGCGGTGCCGCCGCTCGTCTTGATCTGCTGCACGCCGTCGAGCGAGAAGAAGTCGCTCGCGACGGTCACGGGCCAGTCCGCGCCGTTGACTGTGCAGCGCTCGGCGCGCATGTCCAGCACGACGGTCTGTGCGCCCGTGAACGACGCCTCGACGCGGACGAACTGCCCGGTCGAGACGTTGGTGATTGTCCAGCTCGAGCCTGCCGGTGGCTTGCACGTGACCGTAGGGTAGGCCCTGTAGTTGCCCCCGGCGGCGACGGCGCGCTGGGATGCCGACACCTGCTCGGAGCGCCGCTGCCCGTAGGCGGCGGGGTCTGCACAGTAGAACCCGAGCGTGAGATTCGGCATGTGCGCGTTGCGCCCCTGCTCCGCCCCTCCCCTGTAGCGCGCGAGCATGTAGCGCTCGGGAGAGTCGTCGAGCACGAGGGCCTTCTCGCCGCCGGACAGCGCCGAGGCGAGCACGGCCCTTGCCTCGGCGACCTCGTCGAGGGAGCCGCCGACGATGTTGCAGTCGACCGCTATCTCGACGGGCTCGAGGCCCGTGGCGCGGACGTGTGTGCCGTCCATGCCGGGGACCTCGGTCTCGTCGAGCCGCACCTTGGGGACAATCGGTCTCGTGACCTTGGTCACCAGCAGGTACGGCGTTAGGTCGATTCCGCCGAATATCATGCGAACCCCCTTGCGGCGAGCGTGTGCCTGCCGCGCATCGCGATGGCGGAGGAGACGCGCTCCGAGTCGATGTACAGGTTTCCGTCCTTGTCCCTGATCTGCTCGAGGACGGACAGGATGCCGGCGAGGGCGTCGTCGCCCTCCTCCTCGGGACGTGCCGGCGTGTAGACCGCGGACGGGGCGACGGTCAGGCCCGTCGAGAGCATCCCCTGTGCCGTGTCCATGGCGCCGCTGATGGCGGAGACCACGGTGCCGGTGCCGGAGCCGATGCCCTGTGCCAAGCCCTGCATGAGGGCCTTGCCCGAGAAGGTCGTGTAGCCGTGCCCGGAGAAGGGGCCGACCTTTGCCGGCGAGAACGGGAAGAAGGAGCGGATTCTGGAGACGGCGCCGGAGACCGCCGAGGTCACCGAGCCGATAGCGGACATGATGCCGTCCTTCAGGCCGTTGAGTATCGACTTGCCGGAGTTGAAGAGCCAGTTGCGCGCACCCGAGAAGAATCCGGTGATCTTGCCCTTGATGCTCGTGACGGTCCTGTAGACGGAGTTGATTCCGTTGGACGCCGCGCTCTTGATGCCCTCCCAGATGGACGAGCAGGCGCTCTTGATGCTCCCCCACATGCTCGACCACGTGGAGCTGATGCTGTTGAGCACGGAGCTGATCACGCCGCTGACCTGATTTATCGCCGAGTTGACGGCGAACTTGATGCGTCCCCAGACCACCTCGGCGAAATCGCGGACGGTGTCCCACACGCTTGACCAAATCGAGCTGATTCCATCGAGCGTGGACGTTATCACGGACTCGACGACCCCGATAGCCGCTCGCACGGCGAACTCTATCTGAGACCAGACGAGCTCGGCTACCGACTTGATGGTGTTCCAGACCGTATCCCAGTCTCCGCTTATCGCGGCGGTGACCGTGGAGATGACTGTCTGCACCACGGCCATCGCGACCTGGACGGCAGTGGAGATTGCGTCCATCACGCCGGTCAGGACAGCGGAGATCACCGGCCAGACCGCGTTCCAGACGGCGGAGATGATGCCCATCGCCACCTGAATCGCGCCCTGGATGAGCGGCATCGCCGCCAGCACGGCGGACAGCACGGACTGCACGGCGGGCATGGCGATGGCGACGAGCTGCGAGACGGTCGTCATTACGTCCGCGATAACACCGACCAGGAAGCCGATGACCGGCGACAGCGCCTGCACGATGCCGAGCACCACCTGTATGCCGGTGGAGAGCACCGGCAGCACGGCCTGCGCGATGTTGAGCAGCGCCGTGCCGATTGGCGCGATGAGCGGCGCGATGAACCCGATTGCCGCCTTGATGCCGTTACCGACGGACGTGGCCACGCCAAGGATGGCCTGAAGCGCCGAGCAGATCTGCGAGGAGTCCACCTTCGGCAGCTTGATTCCGATGCCGGCGAGCGCCCCGACGGCGATGTTCCACGCCGTGGCGAGCGCCTCGGACACGATGGGCGTGAGCACCGACGCGATGCCGGAGAGCGCCGCGGGGAGCGCCTTGATGATGCCCTGCCCGATCTGCGCGACGCGCGGCGCGATGTTCTTGGCCACGGCGCCGACGGACGTGAGCAGCTGCTCGGTGAGCTGCGAGAAGTCCACGTCGTCTCGGCCAAGGCCGGTGAGGAAGTTCTCCCATGATGCCTTTGCCATACCGATGGAGCCGGAGATGGTCGTCGCGGCCTCCTTGGAGGTCGTGCCGGTGATGCCCATCTCGGACTGCACGGTGTGGATGGCCTCGACCACGTCGGCGTAGCTGTCGATGGTGAGGTCGGCGGTCTTGCCCTGCGCCGCGCGCAGCTTGTTGGCGTCCGCGATGAGTCGCTCCATCTCGGACTTCGTGCCGCCGTAGCCCAGCTTCAGGTTGTCCAGCATCGTGTAGTTTTGCTTGGCAAAACCTTGGTAGGCGTTCTGGACGTCGGTCATGTCCGAGCCCATCTTGTTGACGTTGTCCGCCATGTCGCCCATCGCCGTGTTGGCGGACTCGGCGGCCTTCGCCACGTCGCCGCCGCACGAGCTCACGAGCGATGCGGCGAAGCTGGTCGCCTGGGTCATGTATTGGTTTGCGCTCATGCCGCACGTCTTGTACGCTTCCGCGGCGTATCCCTGCAGCTTGCCGGACGCGGAGCCGAAGAGCGTATCGACGCCGCCGACCAGCTGCTCGTAGTCGGCGTATGCGGATACCGCAGCGCCGCCGATGGTGGTCACCGCCGTGGTGAGCGCGCCCATGCCAGCCGCGGCGACGGTGCCCACGCCCCTTGCGACGGTGCCGAGCCCGCTCAGCAGCCCGCTGGAGCGCTTGACCCCGCCGTCCACGCCGGAGGTCATCGAGTCGCCGAATGACTTTCCGGCCTTGGAGCCCGTGTCGCCGAACTCCGAGCAGATGCTGCCGGCGAAGCCCTTCATGGACGGCATGAGCGTGATGCATGCCGAGCCTACGCTAGTCGCCATCCCGTCCTCCTAATCCTAGAATCTCGTCGATTTCCGCCCTGTTCGCGAGGGCGTTGCGCTGGTGCCTCTTGAGCTCCGCGAGCTGCCCGGGCGTCTTGAGCGGCTGCGGCTCCTGCGGCGTCCGGTGCTTCTTGTCGCTCAGCCCCCACGCGAGGCTCCTGAGCTGGTGCTCGATGCGCCAGAGCATGTACGTCTCCTCGCTCCACTTGAGCTCCGGGTACATGCGGCGCGCGCACCTCGACTCCTCCGGCAGCTGCTCCCACAGGAGGGCGGCACGCCGGAGGTCGTCCGGTCCGCCCTCGAGCGGGAGGTCGATGCCGTAGTACTGGCGGAAGTCCGCTACGACTTCTGCGCGGTGCCCTTCGAGCTCGAGGACGAATCCTGGGAGTTTTTTGCCTTCGCCGCCTCGAATGCGGCCTGCATGAGCACGCCCATGGACTCGACGGAGCCGCCGAGGCGCTCCATGTACTCCTCGTCGCGGCCCGCGAAGACGCGCTCGAAGGCCTCGAACATCCCGCCCGGCTCGGTCTCGCTCTTGGCGAACTGCTTGTTCGTCTTGTAGCTGAGCAGCTCGTCGAGGTCGGCGGTGAACTCGCCGTCGATGCCGGGGATGGTGAATGTGAGCTTGGTCATTACTTGCCCTCCGCGGTCTCAGCGGCCTTGGCGGTCGCGGTCTCGGTGGACTGGATGTAGTCGTAGCAGGTGTTGCCGGCATCGTCGGTGAGGTACTTGACCGTGAGGGCGCGCGCGGCGAGCTCGCCCACGGCGAGGGTGAGGTCGTCCAGCTCGGAGGACTGGGCGAGCGGCACGACCTTGCGCCAGCGGCGGCTGTCCTTGAGCACGAGATCGAGCACGGCGGGCCATGTCTCAGTGGAGTCGCCGTTGTGCTTGACGGTGATCATGCCGGCCTCGTCCTTGACGTTGCCGGAGCCGTACATGACCTTGAGGGTCGCAGCCTTAATCTCGGCGAGCGTGAGCTGCGCGCTCTCGACGCGGGAGGTCTGCGGCGACGCCATGAGGTCGCCGTTCATGTCCTTGATGTCCTCGGAGTCGCTGTCGAGCGTCTCGACGTAGCCGTCCTCGCTGATGTAGCCGAGGCATTTCCACGCCTCGGGCAGCGCGGTCATGTAGTCGGTCGGCAGCGCCGTTCCGGCGGGCGCGGTGAAGATGTAGCCGCCCTTTACTCCCTTGGCGCTGGAGACGTTGGCGACGTTGTTCTTGTTGCTTTCTGCCATGATTGCTCCTTATTCGCAGATGGTCAGGTTGATGTTCGTCTGGTATCTGGGAGTCCCCGTGTCGGGGTCGTCCCATCGGTACGTGCCGTCGGACACGGCCGAGAACACGTTGGGCTCGTCCTCGATGGCGGAGCACGCCCGCTCGACGGCCTCGGCGATCTCGCGTGCGCGCCTGCGGGTCTTCGCCCACGACGTGGCGAGCACGCGCGGGGACTGGATGAACCGTGTCGCGCTCGTGGCGGCGATGGTGACCTGGACGAACTCATCGGGTCTCTCGCGCGGCACGTCGGGCACGCACTTGATGCCGGTCGCGTCCATGAGCCGCTTGGCGACCACCCTCTCGATGTCCATCAGTCACCTCCGAAGATTGCCTGCAAGCGGTTGTGCTTCTTCTCGCTGCGGAAGGCGTGGACGCCCTCCGTGTGGAGCGAGCGCCCCTTGGCGAGGGAGCCGCTCATGACGTCGCACACGTATCCCTTGTCGCCCGACTTCTTCTCGAGCGATGCGTTGGCGGACGCGACGACGGCATTCGCCTTCTGATCGAGCATGGCCTGCACGCCCCCGCCGTTCATGACCTCGGCGTATCCGCCGCGGTTCCAGCCCTTCCACTTGATCTTGACCTCGCACTTCGCCTTAGCCATCGGTTCGGGTCACCTCGCAGGTGAGGTCCCAGGGGCCGGGCGTATTGGCCGCGGTGTATCGCTTGGGGTCGCCGACCACCTTGTAGTCGGTGCCGCGCACCGTGACCGTCGCGTCCTTGAGGTCAACGTCTGCGCCCTTCGGGAAGCAGAGCGTGTAGGCGACCGTCACGCCGTTCGGGCGCGTCGAGTCGAGGTCGGCGGTCGCGCCGGGGCACACGACGACGTTGTCGACCGCCTCCTCGGACACCGTCTCGCCGGCAGGCTCGCCAAGCTCGTCGTATGACTGGGCCGCATTGCGCACGGTCACGGTCTCGCCGGAGATGAGGCACATCATTCGGTCACCCCTCCCCTCTCCAGCGGCGTGAGCGACCCGAGCGCCTGACCGGTGAGGCCGAGGCGTCTGAGGTCGCTCTTACCTAGGTACATATCGCCGAGCGCCGAGCCGTAGGTCACCGATGCCGTATAGATGCCCGCCCCCTGGCTGTACTGCGTGGCGCCGGCCATCGCGGACGGTGCCGAGAGCACGCGGTTGACGAGCAGGCAGCACACGGCGGGGGCGGCGCGGTCGAATGCCGGGCACGCCCCCTCGGTGTACTCGCCGATTCGGTCCTCGAATGCCGCGAGCATCAGGTCGGATGCGTCCTGGAGCAGCACCTCGGTGCGTGCCGAGTCCGCGGGCTCGCCGTAGCGGGCCTTGTAGTCGTCGACGCTGGCGAGCGCGGCCATGGCTACTCGGCCTCCATGATCCCGGCGTCGACGAGGGCCTGCACGACCTTCGCGACGGTCGGGCTGGCGCCGGGGTTGGCAACCTTCTTTGGCACGACGAGCGGCTTGCCGTCGGGCGAGACGAGCGCCACGTGCTGCGGGAGGATGCTGGACGCCTTGCCCGCGTCCTCCACGATGAATTTCTGGACTAGCTGAGCCATCTCGGTACCCCCTAGGCGCTCTTGAGGACGGCGAAGGCCTTCGGGTCGAGTACCGCGTATGCGAGCACGGCCTCGGTGCGGTAGGCGATCTGGTTGTAGCCCTTCAGGTCCTGACCGGTGTTGTCGGGGTCGCCGTACTCGATGACCTCGGCGGTGATGTCGCGGACCATGCCCCACTTGATGGCGGAGAAGTCGCCCATGATCGCGGAGACCTTGGTCGGGGTCTTGGCGAGACGGCCGTTCACGGTGCCGGACACGGAGGCGGGGATGCCGTCGAGGTTGCCCACGTTGAGGGACAGCGGCACCTCGGGGTACAGGCGCTGCCCGGTGGCGGGCACGCGCAGCTTACGCAGATCGGAGGCGAACTGGCGGCTCATGGCGATGCCGTTGATGCCGTAGTCGAGCAGGGTGTCGGAGAGGGAGTCGATGTCGTCGACCGGGGAGTCGGTCTTGGCGACGCTGTGGACGTCCTTGTCAGCGGTCAGGGCGGTGTAGCCCGTGAGGCCGAGGCCGGTCTTGGGGTTGATGGCGTGGTAGACGATGTAGTCGAGCGCGCGGCCCGCGGCGGCGGTCTGGTCGGCGATGATGTTGGAGATGATCTCCAGCTGGTTGTCCTCGTCGGCCCACTTCAGCTCGTCGGAGACGCGCGTGGTCGTGACGATCTTGGCGCGCTTGGCGACGATGGGCGTAGTGGAGATCTCGGAGCCGGACTTCTTGCCGCCCTCCGCGACGACCTCGGCCTCGGCGGTCGGGTTGAACACGAGATAGGTCGTGTCGGCGAACTTCTGCGGGGTGCTGGGGCTCAGCGTGGCGATGGTGGAGGTGTCCTTCACCTTGCCGATGATGGTGGAGACCACGCTGGACGGCAGCTTGATTTTCTGGGTGTCGTTTGCAGCCATTTCTGTGCCTTTCTTCGGGTTTGGCTTACTTCAGGAGGCGCTTGGCGAAGTCTCGCAGCGCCTCGTCCCCGCCCTTGCCGCCCTTGTCGAAGCTGCCGGGCTTCTCCACTCGCGGCGCGGGCTTTGTCTTGAATGCGGCGAGCATCTTGTCGCACCATGCGGCCATGCTCTCCTCGTCCTCGCCGACGATGAGCTCGGCGGGGACTCCCTTCTCCCTGTCTCTTATACACATCTCCGAGCCCACGAGACTAGGCATGATCTC
>OJQM01000302.1_pt1 | contig 30053 bp, 18 predicted proteins | sample 1598751 | NCBI WGS metagenome assembly OJQM01 (sample SAMN03922455, study PRJEB24848) | human gut metagenome | isolation source: stool sample | host: Homo sapiens | place: Germany | collected 2009-11 | reverse complement strand
AGGAATTTACGGAATTTAAAAAGAATGTGCGTGACCTTTAATCCGCTTTTGCCTCCCTTGTAAAGGGAGGTGGGTTGCCGAAGGCAAGCCGGAGGGATTCTGCGGAGTTATATGGAATTTAAATAGAAAGCAAATTACTTTTTAATCCCTCAGTCTACTCACTACGTTCGTAGCCAGCTCCCTTTACAAGGGAGCCTTTTTTGTCACTTCGTGACATTTCCCCACACTGTGGGGAATCACCCTATTTGATGTAGCCTGAAAGCGGCTGCAATGTAAATTCGGCAGTCGAAAGAGACATTTATGCAAAAAATCCGCGATTTTTTGCCGCAATTTCGAAATTTCGGCAGATTGACGAATAATTAACACATCGATTATTTATTTTGACGGAGTAATCATCAATATATTGTGTAGTTGCTCATTTACACCCCACAGATGTATTCGTCATTTTTTCAAATTCGCGGCTGTTTAGTTTAACAAATTCAAATAATAGTTAGAAATCATCTAAACGTCCGCGATTTTGAGTTCGATTTGTTTGCCGCGTCGTATTTTTGCGTTGACAAGAGTCTTTTTTGTGCTATAATTACAAGTGAACGGTAATTCACTACACGTGGTTATCTATGGTGCGCCGCTTTTGCGCAGCACCGTTTCGTTAATTTTATTAAACGGAGGTCACGATATGGACACAAGATTTGCAATTTCGGAGTACAATGACGCTGTTGCAGTCAACAAAGAGCTTGATGAGCTTATTAAAAAGCCGATTTACACCATCAAGCCGGAGGCTCTTAAAAAATACGAGGATGAGTATTACAACAAAAAGTGCCTCAAATCAAAAGCACAGATTGAGGAAGCTCGCCAGATAATCCCCGGCGGTGTTCAGCATAACCTTGCTTTCAACTATCCCTTCCCGCTTGTTTTCACAAAGGCAGAGGGTGCATATCTCTATGACGTTGACGGCAACAAGTATTTTGACTTCCTTCAGGCAGGCGGCCCGACTGTTCTCGGCTCCAACCCGAAAGCTGTTCGTGAGCAGGTTATTGACCTCCTTAATACTTGCGGTCCCTCAACCGGACTTTTCCACGAGTTTGAGTACAAGCTCGCCAAAAAGATTTCCGACAGCATTGAAACCGTTGATATGTTCCGTATGATGGGCTCGGGCACCGAGGCTTGCATGGGTGCGGCTCGTATCGCGAGACTTGCTACAAAGCATAAGAACATCATAAAGATGGGCGGCGCTTACCACGGCTGGTCCGATCAGATGGCTTACGGTATCCGCGTAAACGGCACAAAGTTCACACAGGCTCACGGTGTTCCGCTCAACTGCTTCATGTTCATTCAGGAGACTACTCCGAACGATCTTGACGAGCTTGAGAGAAAGCTCAGACTCAACCAGTTCCGCGGCGGCACAGCAGCCGTTTATATGGAGCCGGTAGGCCCCGAGAGCGGTACTACCCCCATCACCGTTGAATATGTTAAGGGCGTTGAGCGTCTTTGCCGCAAATACGGCGCACTCCTCGTATTCGATGAGGTTGTTACAGGCTTCCGTATCGGTATGGCAGGTGCTCAAGGTTACTTCGGCGTATCGCCCGACCTTACCATATTCGGTAAAGTTATTGCAGGCGGTTATCCGGGTGCAGGCGGCATCGGCGGTAAGAGAGAGTACATGAAGTATCTCGGTGCAGGCCTTGATTCGAGCGGTAAGAAGATCCACAAGGCTCTTGTCGGCGGCACAATGACCGCTAACCCGCTTTCATGCTGCGCAGGTTACTTCACTCTTGAAGAAATCGAAAGAACAAACGCTTGCCAGAAGGCAGGTCAGATGGGCGACAGAATTTGCGCGGGTCTTAAAGAGCTCGTTAAGAAGCACGGTCTTCCCTTCGTAGTTTGGAACACCGGCTCTATCTGCCACCTTGAGACAGTCGGCACAATGCACTATCAGATTAACTGGAAGAAACCGTGGGAAATCCCGGCAATTCTCGGCGAGACCGGCGTAAGACAGAAGGAAATGGAGCATATGGGCGCAGCTTACATGGCAGAGGGTCTTGTAACTCTCGCAGGCAGCCGTCTTTATACTTCAGCCGCTTATACTCCTAAGATGATCGACCAGGCTCTTGCTTGCTTCGACAGAGTATTTGAAAACGTCGCTGTTAAGGCTGACTGAATTTAATCCCAAGAAAACGGGGCGGACGGGTTTTCCGTCTGTCCCGCTTTGTTATAAATAACGAAGAGGTGAATACAATGGATATAATGGAAGCAAAACAGCTTGTCATTAAAGCCGGTATAGAGGTTGTTGAATACGGCCTTATCGCGAGAACATGGGGTAATATTTCATGCAGAGTAGACGATAAGAAATTCGTTATTACTCCGAGCGGACGTCCCTATGAAACTCTTACTCCCGACGAAATAGTAGTTGTTAATATCGACGATTGCAGCTATGAGGGTGACATTAAGCCGTCCTCGGAAAAGGGCATTCATGCCGAGGCATATCGTCTTCGCCCCGAGGTTAATTTCGTAATTCACACGCATCAGATGCAGGCATCCGTCATAAGTGCGCTCGGTATGGATATAAACGAGGTTGAACCCGCGTCGGCCGAAATAGTCGGCGATAATGTCCCGATTGCGGCATACGGACTTCCCGGAACCGGCAAGCTTCGCAAGGGCGTTGTCGAGGCTATAAAGCGTTCGGACTCCAAGGCCGTAATTATGGCTCACCACGGTGCTCTTTGCATGGGTAAGGATTACGACGAGGCGTTTAAGGTAGCGGCAGAGCTCGAAAAGATCTGCGAAACTACCGTTAAAAACAGATACCGTCTCATCACCGGTAAGGTAGCCGAGACCTTAGGCGACGTAGCCGAGTATATCGGCACGCTCTTTGACTCGAGTGCCAAGGAGGCTCCGGTATTTGAGCCGTGCAACAGCGAACGTGACGGCAGCGTGTTTAATATAAGTGCCGTAGACGGCGACGGCTCGATAGTCAGAATAGATATTAAAACGGGTGAGCTTGTAGCAGGCAATGATTATCCGGCTTCGGCTGAAATGCACAGAGCCATCTATAAAAAGCGCAAGGACGTAAACTTCATTATGCACACCAAAACACCGGCGGAAGTCGCAATGTCTAAGTCGGGCAAAACAATGAAGCCGCTTCTTGACGATTTTGCGCAGCTTGTCGGCGCAACTGTTCGCTCGGTAACATTTAATCCCAACAGCACAAAAAAGACCGCTAAGAAGGTCGTAAAGGCTCTCAAGGGCAGAAACGGCGTTCTTCTTAACAACAACGGTGCGCTTTGCGTATCGGGCAGCGAATATGATGCCGCAGCGGTTGAAATGGTAATGGATAAGGGCTGCAAGACCGCAGTCGGCGCAAGACTGTTTGAGGCAGGCAAGCCCATAAACCCCATTGAGACAAGACTTATGAGATTTATATATCTCAAGAAGTACTCAAAGCAGGCTAAAAAGTGATATTTGAATATGGTGTAAAAAAGTGTCGCAAACCTCGTGTTTGCGGCACTTTTGCATTTTCCGGACTTTGTTTATTACGGTTTTGAGCGGCTCGCTTCGTTCTGCGTCGCGGCAAAACCGGAGTTTTGCCGGGCTAAAATAAAATCGCGCGTTAATTCTCAACCGAAGAGCTGCCGCATATACATATAGTGTTGTACCTGCCATAAGGGACACGGTGTTTATAAAGCGGCAGGCATAGTGTAAACAAAGCAGGTGAGAATTATGAAAAAATATTACCCCGAGGGTGCACGCGCAGACATCGAAGCTGTCGAAAAAAGACTTTCAAGCCCGGCGGAGCTCAAAAACGCCTTTTTGTCGGGAGAATCGCTTGAGGCGCGCGCGGTTCTCTGCGACCGCGGACACAATCTCGATGTGGATTTAAGGTGTATGAAGGGATTTATGCCGCGCAAGGAATGTGCTATGGGGATTGAAGATAACACGGTTCGCGACATAGCCATAATATCGCGCGTTAATAAGCCCGTTGACTTTGTGATAACGGGATTTTCCGAGAATGAAAGGGGCGAGACATTCGCTCTGCTAAGCCGCCGCAAGCTCCAAGAGGAGTGCGCGGCAAATTATACTTCAAGACTCATTCCGGGCGATATAATCGACGCGCGCGTGACGCACCTTGAGCCGTTCGGCGCGTTTTGCGACATAGGCGCAGGCATTTCGGCACTTATGCCGATAGACGGTATCTCGGTGTCGCGCATACCTCATCCGAGTGTTCGTTTTTCGGTTAATCAGGATATAAAGGCAGTTGTGAAATCGATAGACGAAAACGGCAGAATCACCTTGTCGCAAAAGGAGCTGCTCGGTACTTGGGAGGAAAACGCTTCAAAATTCGCGCCCGGAGAAACCGTGCCCGGAGTAATACGCTCCGTGGAGGATTACGGTATATTCGTGGAGCTTGCGCCCAATCTTGCAGGGCTTGCCGAATGCGCCTTAGGGCCGCGCGCAGGCGACAGTGCCGCGGTTTACATAAAAAGCATAAATCCCGAAAGGATGAAAATAAAGCTTATTATCGTGGACTATTTTACCGGTGACGGCAAAAGTCCGGCGGCGGATTATTTTATAAGTGACGGTCACATAGATAAATGGACATATTCGCCCGAAACGTCAATTAAAAGGGTTGAGACGGATTTTATGAGCTGATTGTATAAAAAATATTGCAAAAATGATATAATTATGGTAATATCTACTTAATTGTTTAAAGCAGGGGGAGAATAATTATGTCAAAAAACAGGATGAAAAAGCTTGTCAGTGTACTTTTGGCACTGACCATGACAGTTCTTTGCTTTGTTCCCGCGGCAGCCGCAGAGCCCAAGGATAAGGTTACACCTATCCTGATAATAGCCGGCTTCAGCGAATATGCGCTGGTGGACGGCGACGGAAATCAGGTTTGGGGGCCGTCGCAGGACGCAATAGTTGAAGCGGCGAAAAACGCCATAGCTCCGCTCGGCGCGTTCCTAAAGGGAGATTATGAAACGTTTTGCACGGGAATAGTGGAAATAGCAAACAATCTTTTCGAGCCGGTTTCGTGCAATCCAGACGGCACGGCAAAGCACCCCGACGTCACCGTTATAGACCAATATACCGAGCCGGTATCGCAATACGGACTTGACGAGGTCACAAGGGCAGACGTCTTTGATAAGGATATAGTCGACGCGTGCTGCGACGAAGTCGGTGCCGACAACGTTTACGTTTACGGTCTTACTTGGCATAAATCTATGCAGGAGCTTGCTGCGGACATAAACACGTATGTTCAAAAAATCAAGGCGGATAAGCACGTCGACAAGGTATCGATTGCCGGCCACAGTATGGGCGGAGCGGTTTTGGCTTCGTATTTGGGGCTTTACGGCTGTGACGACGTCTCAAACATAACCATGCTCAATTCCGCATTTACGGGGCTTGATATGGTGGGCTGTCTCTTTAAGGGCGAGATAGCCGTCGGCATAGATAAGCTTATCCCGTTTATAAATCAGAGTATGAATTCCGACACTCTCGGCAAGGTGCTTGACACCTTAAAGCTTTTGCAGCTTGCGGTGCCGAAGCTTGAGGGATTCCTTGAGACCGAGCTTCCCGACGGCAGCGGCAGAACCTATAAGGACCGCATTTATGCCGAGTGCCTTGTTTCCGGCTTCGGCTACACGCCGAGTCTTTGGGCGTTTGTACCCGATGAGTACTATGATGACGCAAAAGCCGTAATGAAGGCGTATATGGAGAAAAATCAGCAGCAAAGCGGCGTTTCGGCTTCTGTGATAGCTGCCAACTGGGTGACCTTTGAGAGAAAAATCGACGAGATACACGATATACAGGCGAATATTTCTTCGATTTTACAGAGAGCCAAGGCAAGCGGCACTTCTGTTTGCATATTCTCAAACTACAATCTTTATATAGCGCCGTTTACGCCTACCGCCGATTACACGAGCGACGGAGTTATAGAGACAAACCGTACAAGCGGCGGTGCCACCTGCGCCCGTCTTAAAACGACTCTCGGCGACGATTATGTTCAGGCGAGGGACGTCGGGCACAACTGTCTTTCCGAGGACGGCATTATCGACGCTTCAACCTGTATGCTCCCCGAAAACACCTGGTTTATAAAGAATTACGGGCATGCGATGTTTGATTACCGCAGAAACGGCTGTGACCTTTATGTGCGGGCGATGACGGCGAAAACGCAGCCGACCGTTGACACTTGGGCGGAGTATCCGCAGTTTCTCGTTTATAATGCGGGAACTCATTACGTGGCTCCGCTTACGGCAAAGCTCGGCGACGTGGACCTTGACGGCAGCATAACGCCCGTTGACTCAAGGCTTGCCTTAAGATACGTAAACGGTATGGAGGAGCTGTCCCCTACGGCTAAATATGTTGCGGACGCAAACCGCAGCGGCGATATTTCTACTTTTGACGCGGAGTACATCTTAAAGATGTACGCGGGTCTTGTATAATTTCATTTCCGAAAGGAGCTGTAATTTTTACGGCTCCTTTTTGATTTGCACAGTTGTTATTCGCAAAAAAACGGCGTAAAACTTGCATATTTTCCCCTAAAATGCTCAAAATTGTATTTTGTGCTTAATTTATTTCGCCGAAATACAAAAAATTCGCAAAAACTATGGAAATGCCGTATTTTTTCTGTTATAATATCAAGCGGTTTATAATGCCCATAGCTTTAAAGCGAGGGCAGCCATTAACACTGTAATTTATAATTGGAGGTATTCTCAATGGCAAAAAAGTATTGCTACCTTTTTTCAGAGGGTAATGCTAACATGCGTGAGCTCCTCGGCGGTAAAGGCGCAAACCTTGCCGAAATGACCAACATCGGTCTTCCGGTACCGCAGGGCTTCACTATCACAACAGAAGCTTGTACTCAGTATTATGAGGACGGCCGCGAGATCAATCCCGAGATCATGGCTGAAATAAACGAGTACATCGTAAAGATGGAAGGCATCACCGGTAAAAAATTCGGCGATAAGAAAAATCCGCTTCTCGTATCGGTTCGTTCCGGTGCGCGCGCTTCAATGCCCGGTATGATGGACACAATCCTCAACCTCGGCCTTAACGAGGAGGTTGTTAACACAATTTCCGAAATGTCAGGCAATCCGAGATGGGCTTGGGACTGCTACAGAAGATTTATTCAGATGTATTCCGACGTTGTTATGGAAGTCGGCAAGAAATATTTTGAGCAGCTTATAGACGCGATGAAAAAGGAAAAGGGCGTAACTCAGGACGTAGAGCTTGACGCCGACGACCTTAAAAAGCTCGCTATGCAGTTCAAGGATGAGTATAAGGCTAAAATAGGCGAGGATTTCCCGAGCGATCCCAAGGATCAGCTCATGGGCGCTATCAAGGCTGTTTTCCGTTCATGGGACAACCCCCGTGCAAACGTTTATCGCCGTGATAACGACATCCCGTATTCATGGGGTACCGCAGTTAACGTACAGTCAATGGCATTCGGCAACATGGGCGATGATTGCGGCACAGGCGTTGCATTCACACGTGACCCGGCTACCGGCGCTAAGGGCCTCTTCGGTGAGTTCCTTACAAACGCTCAGGGCGAGGACGTTGTTGCAGGCGTTCGTACTCCCATGCACATCACAGAGATGGAGCAGAAGTTCCCCGAGGCATTTGCAGAGTTTAAAAATGTTTGCAAGACCCTTGAGGATCATTACAGAGATATGCAGGATATGGAGTTCACCGTTGAGCACGGCAAGCTTTATATGCTTCAGACCAGAAACGGTAAGAGAACAGCTCAGGCAGCTCTTCAGATTGCCTGCGACCTCGTTGACGAGGGTATGAGAACCGAGGAAGAAGCGGTAGCTATGATCGACCCGCGTAACCTTGATACTCTTCTTCACCCGCAGTTTGACGCAGCAGCTCTTAAAGCAGCTACTCCGCTCGGCAAGGGCCTCGGTGCTTCTCCCGGTGCTGCTTGCGGTAAGATAGTATTCACCGCAGAGGATGCAGAGGAGTGGAACGAGAGAGGCGAAAAGGTTGTTCTTGTTCGTCTTGAGACCTCTCCCGAGGACATCACCGGTATGAAGGCTTCTCAGGGTATTCTCACCGTTCGCGGCGGTATGACTTCACACGCTGCCGTTGTTGCACGCGGTATGGGTACTTGCTGCGTATCGGGCTGCACAGCTATCGATATGGACGAAGAAAATAAGAAGTTCACTCTCGCAGGCAAGGAATTCCACGAGGGCGACTACATTTCAATAGACGGTTCTACCGGCAACATCTATGAGGGAATTATCCCGACTGTTGACGCTACCATAGCAGGCACCTTCGGCAGAATAATGGGCTGGGCTGATAAGTACAGAACCCTCAAGGTTCGTACCAATGCAGATACTCCGGCTGACGCTAAGAAGGCAAGAGAACTCGGCGCTGAGGGCATCGGCCTTTGCCGTACAGAGCATATGTTCTTTGAAGAGGACAGAATTGCCGCATTCAGAGAGATGATTTGCTCTGACACCGTTGAAGAGAGAGAAGCTGCTCTTGATAAGATTCTTCCTTATCAGCAGAGCGACTTTGAAAAGCTCTATGAAGCACTTGAGGGCTGCCCGGTAACAATCCGTTTCCTCGATCCGCCTCTTCACGAGTTCGTTCCCACCGAAGAAGCTGACATCAAGAAGCTTGCAGACGCTCAGGGCAAGACCGTTGAGCAGATTAAGACTATCATCGCTTCTCTTCACGAGTTTAACCCGATGATGGGTCACCGCGGACTTCGTCTTGCAGTAACCTATCCGGAAATCGCAAAGATGCAGACTAAGGCTGTTATCCGCGCCGCTATCAACGTTCAGAAGGCTCATCCGGACTGGACTGTTGCTCCCGAAATTATGATTCCGCTTTCATGCGACGCTAAAGAGCTTAAATATGTTAAGGACATCGTTGTTGAGACTGCAGATGCAGAAATTGCAGCTGCCGGCTCCGATATGAAGTATGAAGTAGGTACCATGATAGAGATTCCGCGTGCGGCTCTTACCGCAGGCGACATCGCTAAGGAAGCTGAGTTCTTCTGCTTCGGTACCAACGACCTTACTCAGATGACTTACGGCTTCAGCCGTGACGATGCAGGTAAGTTCCTCGGTGCTTACTATGACAAGAAGATATTCGAGAGCGATCCGTTTGCTAAGCTTGACCAGGTCGGCGTAGGCCAGCTCATGGAAATGGCTGTTAAGAACGGTAAAGCTACCCGTCCGTCACTTCACTGCGGTATCTGCGGTGAGCACGGCGGCGACCCGTCTTCCGTTGAGTTCTGCCACAAGATCGGCCTCGACTATGTATCTTGCTCACCGTTCCGTGTTCCGATCGCTCGTCTTGCTGCTGCTCAGGCTGCAATCGCAGAGAAGAACAAATAATCAGAGTTTGATTTTGGGCAACCCCAATTTTTAAACCATAACAGGAAAAAGACCTTGCAGAGTAAAATCCGCAGGGTCTTTTTTGTGCATTGTCGGAGCGCCTTAAAGATAAAAAATCAATGTGTGGATTGACGGCTTCGTTTACTTTGAGTAGAAAAAGGTCTCCGTCGGCTGAATTTTGTCGCCGAAATGCGCCTTTTGATTGACAATCCGACGTAAACATTTTAAAATATCAAGAAGAGATTTTAAAAGGACGCGAAATATGAAGAAAAAAGTCAGATTGAAAAAGACGGTAAAAAGAAAATTTTTGCTGTTTGTAATTTTGGCCGTTATAATGACGGGGCTTATAGTCGGCGAGCTTACGATAGGGCAAAGAGAGGTAAAGGACCCTGCCGTCGAGAGGCTCGAAGCAAAAATCAGCGAAACAACCACACAGGAAGAACCGCAGGAGGAGACGACCGAAGAAGAGACTACCGTGGAAACGACAGCCCCTGAAACCGTTCCGGAGACGACCGCATCGGCACCGCCCGTTACGGCTTCGGCAGCCGATTTTAACAATCCTCAAACCGTAGACCCGAACTCGGGCAATTGGGAGCTCACGCTTGTTAACGCAGGGCATAAGCTGCCCGACGGATATGTGCCGTCGCTTGCAAACGCGATAAGCGGAAGCAGCGTGCAGCTTGATTCGAGAGTTGTTAAAGCATATCAAGAGATGTACGACGCCGCAAAGAAGGACGGCTGCGTTTTAACTCCGTATGCAGGGTATTGCTCGGTTTCTCGTCAAAACGATAATTACAACCGTAAGGTGAGTTATTATAAAAATCAGGGCTTGTCCGATGACGACGCCGCCGCAAAGGCGCGCACGTTTATTTTGCCGGGCGGATATTCCGAGCAAAATCTCGGTCTGTCAATGGATATTGTGAGTGCAAGCTCCGATTTTGCCTCTACAAAGGAGTTTTCGTGGCTTGTAAAAAATGCGCAGGATTACGGCTTTATTTTGCGCTATCCCGAAAATAAAACCGACAAAACGGGTATGAATTATCAGCCGTGGCATTGGCGTTATGTCGGCAAAGAGGCTGCAAAGGCGATGAACAAGAGCGGCCTGTGCCTTGAGGAGTATCTCAAAGCGGCATAAATCAAGACGAAGCTCAAAAAAGGGGAATTATATAATGCTTAACACAAGAGCCGGCGGAGTTTTAATGCATATCACGTCGCTCCCGTCAAAGTACGGAATCGGCGTAATGGGCGAAGAGACAAAACGGTTTATACGCCGTATCAAGGATATGGGGTTTTCATATTGGCAGGTGCTGCCGCTTTGTCCTACGGATTTTTACGGCTCACCTTATGCGTCTCCGGCGGCATTTGCGTTGTCACCGCTTCTGATTGACCCGGACACGCTCAAAAATGACGGCTTTGTGTCGGAAGACGACCTTGCAAGAAGCGTATATTACGGCTCGCCTTACACGGCGGACTACGAATTTGCCGCAAAAAGCCGCAGGGAGCTTTTAAAAATCGCGTATCAAAACAAGAAAAACGAAGTATCTGCGGAGACTGAAAAATTCTGCGAGGAGAACCCGTGGTGCGAAGCATATTCGCTGTTTTGCGCCGCAAAGGAAAAATTCGGCGGCAAACCATGGTATGAGTGGGATGAAAAATTCGCGCGGTACGAAAATGCGCTTAAAAACAGAGATGAGTTGAAAGACGAAGCCGATTTTTATAAATTCGAGCAGTATATTGCCTTTTCTCAATGGCACCGCATAAAGCAGTTTGCCAACGAAAACGGCGTAAAAATACTCGGCGATATGCCGATATACGTCTCAACCGACAGTGCCGATGTTTGGAGCAATACGGAGCTTTTTGAGATAGACGAGCGCAGCTTTGTGCGCCGCAGAGTTTCGGGAGTTCCGCCCGATTACTTCTCAAAGGACGGTCAGCTTTGGGGCAACCCGCTTTATAATTGGGATGTGCTTGAAAAAACGGGATACGCCTGGTGGCTCAGCCGCATAAAGGACGCTTTTCGACTTTATGATACGGTCAGAATTGACCATTTTCGCGCATTTGCATCGTATTGGGCTGTTCCTGCGGACGAAAAAACGGCGAAAAACGGCGAATGGGTCAAGGGGCCCGGAATGAAATTTTTTGACGCCTTAAAGAAAGAAATGGGAGACGTTCCTATTATTGCAGAGGATCTCGGCGTGTTCGGCGAGGACGTCACACAGCTGCTTGATAAAACTCGGTTCCCCGGTATGCGTGTAATACAGTTCGGCTTTGACCCGTGCGGAAACAGCACACATCTGCCGCATAACTATCCGCTGAATACCGTAGCATATGTCGGCACGCACGACAATACAACGCTGCTTGCGTGGCTTTGGGAGGCAACGCCCGAAGAGCGCGCCTTTGCGCTTGATTACTGCGGATTTACGGGCGATAACTGGGGCGACGGCGGATATTACAGCCCGTCCTGCCGCAAGATTATCGAAACCGTGTGGCGCTCTTCGGCAAAGCTTGCCGTCATTTCTTATCAGGATATGTGCGGCTTCGGCTCGGACGCGCGTATGAATGTTCCCGGCAGAGCGTTTGGCAACTGGCAATTCAGAACCACCGAGGAAACAATAGACGGTATAGACAAAAATTATTTCAGACACATTAACGACCTTTTCAGACGTACCGGCGGCGAATAAAAACGAAAAGCTCCCCCAAGGGGAGCTTTTTTAATGGGTTTTATTTACAAGGCGAAGCACTCTGATAGGCTCTCTTCAAAGGGAGCCGGACGCGAGTTCGCGAGCGGACGACGGGCAGACGAAAAAAAGCGAGACGAGAGTAAAATGTGAAAAAGTAAAAAACGACAAGCATCAAATGATACTTGCCGTTTTTGGAGCAGGTGAGGGGAATCGAACCCCCGTATTCAGCTTGGGAAGCTGATGTTCTGCCATTAAACTACACCTGCTTACGTGCTATGCTGAATATTTTATCATTATTTTTACAATAAATCAATAGTAATATGATACGCGGCACAGCTTAACAGAATCGTTTATGCTGTCGCTTCTTATTACAGCTTTTCCACGGAGAGCCTCAGCCTTTTCAAATCGTTTTCGTCGGGATGAGACAGAGCACGGTCAAAGTTTTCAATCAGCATATCGAGATTCGGCACGGGATTCGGCAGGCTTTTCATTTTGACATAGCGCTCCCTGACCGTTTGCGGCATTTTTCCCTGACACATATACTCACCGACTGTGATGTTGCTGCCGCTAATGCTCTTTTTTGTATTTGCGAGGATTTCTTTGAAGTACTCTTCGTCTCCGCCGAAGCCCGCCGTTCCGAAAAGAAAAATCCTTTTATTTTTCAGCTTTTCGAGCAAATCCAAGGTCGCCTTATCGGCGGTTCCCTTATCCGTCCAAAAGCCTATAAACAAAATGTCGGATTGTGTATCGGCGTTTTCGCACACTCCGAAATAATTGCAGTTTTCCTCCGGCAGCGCGTCGCGAATGGCGTCGGCGAGCAGCCTCGTGTTGCCTGTCGGGCTGCTGAAAATAATTGAATAGCTTTTATCTGTCATGATGAACCTCTTTGCTTGTGCGGCATATCACATATGCGGCGAAATTTTGTTATAAATTATTATATAATTACGACGGCAAACAGTCAACAGCCGCAAATGCCGAAAGCTTATACAAAAAATAAGCTTTTCTGTGAACGGCAATAAAAAGGCTTTCGTCTCACCTGAAACGAAAGCCTTGATTTTATGTGTTTATGCTTGACGTTACGGCTTTGAGCCGCGCTTCAAAGCCTATTCAGTCCTTGAGTTCGTCAACATACTCGGTATGCTCACGCAGATACTTCTTATCCTCGGGCTTAAGGTCAAGGCCTATAGTTCCGCCCGGATTCATAAGGTAATCGGGGTCAAAATAGTTTTTAAGCGTGCGGATTATGCCGTATTCCTTTTCGCCGAGGTAGCCCTCAAGCCACGGGGCAAACATCTTTCCGATACCGTGGTGGTGGCTGATGGCCGCACCGCTCTTCTGTATGGCGTCGAGAATTGTTGCATGATAAGCACGGAACTCCTCTTCGTCCTGCATTTTAGTCATAAAGATGAAGTAGAGGTTGGCGCCCTGCGGATAGCAATGCGACATATGAGTTGTAACGATTGTGTTCGGAAGCTTATGGCAAACCTCACGAACCTCACGGTGAACACGAGCCATATTTGACCAGTTGACCGTGCACTCAAGCGTATCGATCATAAAGCCGAAATCCATGAGTGTATCGCGAAGATACGGGTCGTTGAAGCGGCCCTTTTCCCAGCCCTTGCATACGTAGCCGGTCATCGGGATACCGCCGTGCTTAACGGCAATTTTCATTATGTTATGCGCAACGTTTCTTGAGAAGCCCTTTTCGCCGTCTGTAAATCCGAGGAAGAGACAGCGTTCAAAGTCCTTGTAGCCCAATTTATCAAGAAGAGGCTCAAGCGGCGTTTCGTCAACGTTGTAAAGATGGAGCATTAATGAAGTCTCCTCCGGGTCTGAAAGACGGAAAACAGAGGAGAAGCCGCACTCACACTGCATCATTTCACGAGCGGCGCGCATAGCTGTCGGCCAGTCCTTGAACATATAAGAAAAGCGTTTTCTGTTTTCGGGCATCCAGCGGAAAAACTTGAGCGTGACCTCGGTAAGAACGCCGAAGGTGCCTTCGCCCCCCATCATGACCTGATTGAGATTCGGTCCCGTTGCCTCTCTCGGATAGTGACTTGTCTCGATTTTACCTATCGGTGTGGCGTATTTCTGCGAAACAACTATATCGGCTATGGTGCCGTAATAGGTGCTGTTCTGCCCGGCACCGCGTGTGACGGTCCACCCGCCGACGGAGGAATATTCAAACGACTGCGGGAAGTGACCGCAGGTGTACGGACGCTTTGCACCGAAAAGGCTCTGAGCGTTTTGAAGCGTTTGCTCGAGCTTTGGTCCGGACATACCTGCCTGAACGGTAATGGTTTGGTCGGTCTCATTGAATTTAATGACCTTGTTGAAGTTGCGGCGCATATCAAGAGAAACGCCGCCGTTAATGGGCTCAACGCCTCTTGTAACCGACGAGCCGCCTCCGTAAACATAGAGCGGTATTTTATTCTTTGTGACGTAGGCTACGATTTTCTCAATCTGCTCGCTTGTCTCCGGGAAAACAACAAGGTCGGGAAGAGAGTCAAAGCGACGGTGACGCATTCTGAGAAGATCGTACATTGTCTGTCCGTAGGAAACGGCGAGACGGTCGTAGTCGCTCTGTGAGACGTTCTTTTCGCCGACTATTGCGGCGATGGCCTTTACGTGCTTTTTGTCAATCTTCGGAGCGTGCTCTTCGCCGAGATTTACGGGGTCAAGACCCAAATCGTCATTATACTGCATAAACTCCTCGTCCTTGAGATTGCAGCGTTTTTTAACATATTTGTAAAGGCTCTCCTTCGGATATTTGAAGAAGTCGGGGTCGCCCCAGCGGAAAATCGAACGATAGCTGTTCTCAGGTGCTCTCTGAAGCATCCATTTAGGCTCAAAGCCCTTATACGGTTTTGTACTCATTATCAGTGTCCTCCTGTTTGAAAATGATGTAGGTATTTTTCTATTGGCTTTAATCTTGAGGCAAGGTGAGAATATGCCTTGCCGTAAATTTTCATATAGGTTCGGTGGTTTTCCTCGTTCGGAATAAATACGTCTTTTTTATGTACCATATGCTCTATGGCGTCCTCATAGCTACCGTAAACACCCTGTGAAATAAACGCAACCATGGCACAGCCGACTGCGCTCGCCTCGTGAGTCTGAATACGGTGTACGGGCAAGCCGAACACATCTGCGGCAATTTGACATACGACCGGGCTGCTGGATCCGCCTCCGCCGGCATAAAGCTCATCTACCGTGACGCTTGAGCGTTTTTGCATTTTAACGAGCCCGTGGTACAGCTCTAAGCAGATGCCCTCTATTATGGCACGATACAAATGATAACGCGTATGGAAATCCGAAAAGCCTATAATTGCGCCGCTCGCGTTCGGGTTCGTGATGCCCGGAGTCCAAAACGGCTGTAAAATAAGTCCGCCGGAGCCGGCCTCAATATCCTTGATTTTATCGTCAAGATAACGCTCTATGCAAACGCCCTCCTCGGCGGCGTCAACCTTATCCTTCGCGGCAAACTGCTCTATAAACCACGAAATCATCCAAAATCCGCGATAGACCTCGAATTCGGGATTGAACATATCGTTCGGAACAGCCGGATAAGCCGGCATATAAGGCTGCGGTTCAAAATATTTTTTAACCGCCATCTGTAAGGTTGAGGTCGTGCCGAAGGAAATTGCCGCTCGGTTTGATTTTACAACGGACATACCGATGGTTTCACAGCCCTTGTCGGAGCCGGTTGCTATAAGCGGAAGTCCCGTTGGGATGCCCGTTTTTTCGGACGCATCTTTTGTGATTTTACCTATAACCTCGCCCGACGGAACAAGCTCACAGAGCTTTTCGGACGGAACATTGCACACGCAGCGCGTGAGAGCACCGGGTTTCATCCAACGGCGGTTTTTGTAATCAAACGGTACGTGACCTATCATATTTGCCACGGAATCCTTAAGCTCGCCCGTCAAAAGATAGTTGAGATATGACGGCAGCATAACGTATTTGTCTGTTTTGGCCCATATTTCGGGCTCGTTTTGCATAATCCAGTTGCCGGTAGAGGCTCGGTAAATCATATCTACCGATTCTCCCATTCCCACAAGCGAAAACAATGCGCGTTTTGCTGCCGGAATCTGCCCGTCCTCGTCGGCCTCACGCTCGTCGAGCCATAATATTATGTCACGAAGCGGACGTTTGTCTTTGTCGAGGCAAAGCACCGTGTCACGTATGCAGGTAAGGCATACGGCTGTTATGCGGTCAAGCTTATCGGCATTTCTCTCGATAACCTTTTTTGACATTTCGGCTATAATGTTAAAATAAAAATCCGGGGTCTGTTCTGCCCATCCGGGCTGTTTTGATAAATAAGGAACCTTGTATTTTTGCTGCTCCTTATCCTCAAAGTCTCCACTCTCATTGACAAGCAAGCATCTTGCACTCTGCGTGCCGACGTCAAAGGTCAGCACAAGTGACTGTTCCATTAAAGATTTTCCCCTCTTTCTTTTTTAAGGTTGCTTCTTCTCGTCCTTCAGGATATTGCTTGTTGCAATCAAATCCACGCCGAGATTGAGAATATTCGGTACAACGACTTCCTCTCGTCCGAGTCGTTTTGAAACGGTGATACGGTTTACCTCGTGCATCAGGTCGAAAATTCTGTTTTTGGGAATCGGCCCCGATACGCGAACGGGCAGAACCGGTACCGAAGGGAAGGCGGTGCGCACCGTTGTGCAAACGGTACGACGCGGGTCGGTCATTTCGCTTACGGCGAATTCTTTGCCCCTTTTGCAGGTGTTGCCGGTCACAACAAGCTCGTCGCCGTCTGATGTAATCGTCATTCTGCACGAACGGGGACAAACGATGCAAACCAATTCTTTTGTCATTTTACACCGTCTCCTTTACCGAGTCTTTCCAGCCGAAGCTCCACTCGGCTGTTTTCGTTTAATCCGCATGCGCTGAAATCAATCGTGAGATTTTCCATTTCGGGCGGACGCATAAATGCGTAACGCTTTTTAAGTATTTCCTTACCGTCCGCGTAAATATGAAGCACACAGTTGTTTTCCTCCTCGCGGACGCGGAAATACAGGTCTGTTTTACTGTTATCCTCGTTGAGATTGAGCCTTTGCGGCACTGCGTACAATAAGCCGTCACCCGGGGTTATCTCAATAAGCCGTCTTTCTCTGCCCGAATAAACAGCGGCTGATTTTCCCGCCTGCTCGGCGTTCTGCGAAACAAAGTCAACCAAATCGTTGACGTGCAAAGCGTTTCCGCAGCTGAAAACTCCGTCGATGCTCGTCATACACTGACCGTCGCATACGGGACCCTTTGTGCGTGGGTCAAGCTTTACTCCGACGGACTCGGCGAGCTCGTTTTCCGGAATCAATCCGACCGAGAGAATCAGCGTGTCACATTCGACGCGGCTCTGTGTGCCGGGTATCGGAGCCATATTTTCGTCAACCTTTGAAATCTCAACTGCTTCGAGCCTGTCAACTCCGAACACGCGAGTGACGGTGTGCGACAGGTGTAGCGGGATGTCATAATCGTGCAGGCATTGATGCAGGTTTCTCGTAAGTCCCGACGGCGTAGGCTTTGCCTCATAAACGCCGAGAACCTTTGCGCCCTCAAGCGTAAGCCGGCGCGCCATGATAAGTCCTATATCTCCCGAGCCGAGAATTACGCATTTTTTGGCGGGCATAAGCCCGAGCAGATTTGTAAAATGCTGTGCGGTTCCGGCCGTGAAAACGCCCGCAGGACGCGTACCGTGAATAAATACCTGCTTGGCGGTACGCTCGCGACAGCCCGTAGCCAGCACAAGTGCTTTTGCAGTAAATATCGAAACGCCGCTTCTGCCGACGGTATGCACCGAAAAGCTTCCGTCGCCGTTTTTGTCTATTTTCGTGACAAACGTCAGGGTGCTGTATTCGATATTGCGTTTGTACAGCTCATCCTCAAACCGCTCGGCGTATTCAGGACCTGAGAGCTGCTCGCCGAAGTGATGAAGACCGAAACCGTCGTGAATGCACTGCTTGAGTATTCCTCCGAGCCTTGCCTCTCTTTCAAGAAGGAGAACCTTGGCACCGTTATCGTGAGCGCTTATCGCCGCCGCAAGTCCGGCAGGACCGCCGCCGACAACGAGTACGTCATAGTTACCTGTCGTCATCACTCTTCGCCTCCTTCGTTTACCTTTGTTTCGCCGTATGTTATCACCGCTTCCGCCGAGGATTTTTTAACCTCATACAGCGGAACGCCGAGGAATTCGGCAATTATTTTGGTGACAAGCGGCGAGCAGAAGCCGCCCTGACAACGCCCCATTCCCGGTCTTATGCGCTTTTTGATACCGTCAACCGTCGGAACGCATATCGGGGATTTCAAAGCGTCGAGAATTTCGCCCTTGCTGATTTGCTCGCAACGGCAAATAATCTCGCCGTAGTCGGGATTTTCGGCTATCATTTTTTCTCTTGTATCGTCGTCCATTTCGCGAAGCACGGGAACGCCCTTGCGAATAGGATTGTAATTGTTGTTTTTTTCAACCGTCTCGGTCTTGCCGAGCATATCGACCGCAAGCTCCGCCATATCGACGGCAACCGCGGGAGCGGTTGTAAGTCCGGGGGATTGAATACCGGCTACGTGAATCAAATTTCTTGTTCTTCTGCCGGGTTCAAGTATAAAATCCTCCTCAAAGGTAGGAGCGCGAACGCCCGTGAAATAAGTGATTATATCACGTTTTGACAGCGCCGGCATTGTTTGAGTCTGCTTGTCGAAGACGGTTTTAATGCTCTCGGCACGTGTTTCCGTGTTTTCCTTTTCAACCGTTTCTACGGCGTCGGGTCCTACGAGAAGATTATCGTGGACGGTGTGCAATATGCCGCCGCCCTTTGAATGGGTTTTACCGTGAACGCTTATGTCCTTTACGGAGGCTACCGAGTGCATATATGCGCCTGCTTTTTGGTCAAGAATCGAGTTGGTTCCTCGGCGCGGATGAATCGAGAAAAATCTGTCGTCCGCCATGGCGGCGATATCCTCGGCAAAAACACCTGCGGCGTTGATAACGATTTTCGGATGAATAACGCCTCTGTTGGTGGTAACGCTTATGATGTTATGCTCCGACACCTCCATGGAGAGCACGGCGGTGTTAAGACTTACCTGCGCGCCGTTTTGAACGGCGTTTTCGGCATAGGCTATGGTGAGTCCGTAAGGGCAAACACAGCCTGCGCTCGGATTATACATTGCGAATTTTGTCTCCGGTGTGAGGTTCGGCTCGCGGCGCATAAGCTCCTTGCCCGAGATTATCTCGGTGTCCTCTATGCCGTCGTGATGCTTCCGCCAAAAAGCATACAGACCGATAAGCGGCTTCAGCGCGGCGTTGCGGAAAAGCACATATTGACCTACCTGCTTAAACGGAACGTCAAGCTCGCGGCAAACGTCTGCATACATATGGTTTGCGCGGCGAATGTACTTGTGCTTGAGCGAGCCTTTGCCGAGGTCGATTCCGGGGTGCACCTCGCCGTCGTTGCGTCCCGACGCCTGAAGCGCAAGGTCTGCCTCCTTGTCTACAAGTAAAACGTCAAGCTTCCACTTGGTCAGCTCTCTTGCTATCGAAGCACCTGAAATGCCGCCGCCGATAACAAGCACGTCGGGTGTTCTGCCCTCGAGGAATTCATCCTTGAGAGACGGCAGACGCGTCGGAGCGGGCTGCTCGCCCGTGTAAACAATATCGTTGACAATATGCGTTGTGCTGAATTTTTTTGCCGCCGCTTGGCAAGCCGCGACGATTTCGCCCCAATCGGAGCTTTTGCCTCGAACAAAAATCGAGCCGTTCTCCTTTGAAGCACTGAATTTTCCGCCGAAAGTCTTTTTCAATTTTTTGTTAATTGATGATATGTTCATAACTTCAAGCCTCTTTTAATCAGCCTTGCAGTCGGTCACGCGCCCGACTGTGCATAAAAAATATGTCGGTTAACTGACCGACTCATAAGCAAAGTATAATTCCGAAAAAAGCGTTTGTCAATACTTTTAACTAAAAAAATCGCTCTTGTGTATTTTTTTTGTGAATATTGTTTTGTAGACATTGCCGATTGTTCGTGTTATACTTTAAGAAATTTTGCAGGAGGGTATTATGGCAGCTCAAAGACCCGAAAATATAAACGAAATCATACTTGATACTGCTGAGGAGCTTTTAAAGGTAAATTCCTTTTCGGAGGTGACTCTCGCGAAAATAGCCGAAAAGGCGAATATTTCGAAGGGCACGCTGTATTACTATTATAAAAGCAAAAACGAAATTCTTTTTGCCGTTACCGACCGCTATCTTTCGCGCCAATGGGACGAGCTGATACAATGGACGGAAAACAAGGAAAAGGATACCTCGCCGCACCGTCTTGTAAATTATGTAATCGAGAGAAATATAGCCTATGCCGGGCTCAGGCTTCACCTCTTTGATGCGGCATTGCTCGGCGACGAGGAAATCAGAGCTAAGCTTATTCATCGCTATGATGAATTCCAAAAGCTTATTTCGGCAAAAATCGCCGAGAGAACAGACGTTGTTTCGGCCGACTATTTCACTTGGCTTATTTTGATGGTTTCCGATGGTATTATTATTCAAAACAGCCTTAAAAACGAGTCCTTCGATACTCGGAAATTTCTTGAGAACAGCACCGAATACATTAAAAAAATCGAGAATATGCATAAGCCGCAATAAACGAAAGCCTCCGTCTTAATAACGGAGGCTTTTTACTGCCGTAAAAGCAGAAAAGGGAAACGAAAAAAATTATACTTTGTGTTTTTTCTTTTTGCGCAGGCCCGCCGTGACGCCTGTTACGCCGCCGCTGACAAGCAGCAGGGAAATCCATAAAGCGAGGTCGCTTGCGTTGCCGGTTCGGGGAGACTTCGGATCGCCCGGCAGCTTAGCCGTTACGGTGTCGGCCTTTTTGATTTCCTCGGTCGCATCGGAGTCAGCATAATATTTTCCGCAGCCGCTGCAGTACCAATACTCGATATTGCCCTCGGCGGCCTTCGTTGCCGCCTTTGCATCGATGTGCTTTAAGTCGGTGTGGTTGTTTGAATCAGTCTTTCCGTAAGCCTTGCCGCAGTATTCGCATACCGCTTTTTCGGTGCAGGTTGCCTTGCCGCCCGAGCAAGCCATTGTTTCAACACCCTTGCAGCCGTCCACGGTACATTCACGGCTATGCGTGCCGTCGCCGTTTGATGTCCATTCGCCGAAGGTGTGCCCGCCATGGACCGTCACGGTCATCTCGGAGGTGTTGCCTGCCTTATCGGTGACAATGATTTTCTGTTCGCCGTCCGCAGGAGAGAGAGTAAAGCCGCCGTTTTCATCAAGCGTGACCTTTGTGCCGTTTACGGTAACTGTATCTATATACTTCTCGTCAATTGTAACTGTCTGTGCCTCGCAGTAGGTCTTGCCGTTTTCAATGCCGCCGATTACAGGCCGGATATTATCGAGCGTTATGCGGTCGGAGCGAAGATATGTTATATTCATGCTCTCGTCAACAAGCATTGCATAAACGATATATTCTCCGTTAGGCTCTATTAAAAACGGCTCATCATACGCATTGTATACAAGAGAGCCGAGCTCCTCTTCAGAGAGGTCCCGATTTGTCACCAGATAAGAGACAAACACGGTTCCGCTGTTATCGGAAGCGTTTATCGTTACCTCCTGCGTGTCCTTAAAGAACAGACCGAAGGTCAGCTTGTTTAAGAATTCGCGCCATTTATTTGTGCCTATGATAATTTCGCCCGTGGGCTTTTCAATGTCTTTCCACCGTGCTTTAAGCGTTATATTTTCGGCAGGCATGGTCGTGGGAATTTCCGTGTCCCAACCCGTGAAGGTGTAGCCCTCTCTTGTCGGGTCGGCAGGTGCGGTAATTGCCGTGCCGTAGTCCTGCGTTATGGTAATATCCGCTTTGCCGTTTTCGGGTTTGACTGTGATGGTATATTGATTGATCTCCCACTTCGCCCAATATTCCTTATTGCCCGTTTCTGTACCGCCGATTGCCATCACAGGAGAGCCGGTCAGACTCTCGTTATCATACCAGCCCTTGAACGTGTGGCCTGTATAGGTCATATCGTCGGCTGTCGGGAGTGTTGCGCCCACGCCATAGGTGTATCCGGTGACATTGCCGCTGTTGATCGTGCCGCCGTTCGTATTCAGGGTTACGGTATAGGTCGGGGCTGTCCACTGCACTGTCAGTGCTGTCACATCAGCAGGAACACTGTCACCGGGAACGTAGAATTTACCGTTGCTTCCGCGCCACATGAAGAAATTGCCCGTATCTCCGGCCGGGCGGGTCATGCCGTCGGACGCAGGCGCGGTAAACTCGCTGCCGGTTTTCACGATGATCTGAATAGCATCGGAGCTGCCGCCCAGCTTGCCGCCGCCAAGGTCAAGGGTAACGACCTTCAGTCCGTCAGGACCCAGTGTGTCAGGGTTCAGGACTTCAAGGACGGGGCGGAAACCGACGACCGGGAAGGAGCTCCCAGCATAGTCGTGGCTCCAGCTGCGGGCCGAACTGTACCCGCGAACCGCACGATACCACAATTCGTAACTTGATGTGTCCTGCCCCCACGAATACATTTTATTCCAGTTTTGGATATATCCGCTGTTCTTGTCCAGCACCGCGTCCCACTCATTGCTTTGGGGCGTACCGCACTCTGAATCGCCTGAACCGGTAAACCCACTTCCACAAGACGGTGCGCGCAGGGTATAGTCCACGCCGCCGGCGACATAGTCCTTGCCGAAAATCAGGCTCGCAGTATCTAAGTTATTCCAGTTTACCTTATGCGTTACGGCATAGTCCGCCACAAACAGGCTGTGAGCGTATTTGTTCTGCTGTGCATACTCCTCGGTGGTCGCCATCGCAGACGTGAGTTTGTAGGCTTCCACCGTACCCACATAGGTAAAAGGCACATAATGAAGTGTGCTGTCCGGCAGGCTGCCGTTTGCCGTTCCGGGAATATTCACCGCCGAAAGGTCGAAATAGTATCTGCCGCCGGGGGCGAGGGTAAACTGCTCGCCAGGCTGATTTTCCACCGTCAGCGCAATGTCTGTGAAATTACTTGCGTAATCGGTATTATAATCGCCGTTATACTGTTCATTGAATACCTTCAGGGTATAGTCGCCCGGTGCAAGGTCGGACGGGATTTTGATTTCAACCGTTCCGCTTTCGGCAGTAGGCTGTGCTACTCTGCTGTAATACTGTGTGCCGCTGTTATCCGCAATGATAGCGGAAATATATTCATTTATCCCTGTGGTCGCCCCGGTGTAATGCAGCGTAACGGTATCGCCGGGGGCGCCGCTGACAGCTTTTTCCGTTACGGCAAAATTTCGGCTACTATCTAAAAGGGTCAATTTCCATTCGTTGCCGCCGTATTCGGAAATCGGGGTCAGCCCTCCTTCGGGCTTTCCGCCCACGGCAGCAGATGCAAAAAGGACAGAGTTCAGATTTAGGTTAAAAGCAGGACGAACGCCAAACTCCTTGGAAGTAGAGTATCCACCATAGTAGCGGACTTCACCTCTACCAGCCACAAAGGCAGTGGAATAGTCTTCGTCTGGGGAGCGCAGCCACCAATAGCTTGACGCCCAACCCGGATGCTCGGGATCCACGACACGCAAATCCTGATTTACCGCATACGCTTCCGCTGTGGAAAGCGGCCAAAAAACAGCATTGCTTACCGCAGAACCCGCCACACAATCGGTATTTGCCCTATCATAGCTTCCGCTTTCAAGCGTCCGTTTCTTTACGGCAGCATTTTCTTCTGTCGTCAGCTTTGCTGCAAGCGCGTCTATTGCCTCTTTCAACGCGCTGTCCGCATAAGCGTTGCTCGCACCGAACTTTGACAACCCCATGTTATTTGCCGCAAGCAGGGTAATATCCCCTTGTGCGCTTGTAACACCGTTTCCGTCATAACCGATAACACGCCATGCGGCAGGCTTATTTTCTTGGTTTTGCCCGAAATACACGGTCGGTGCGCTCGCTGTGTTTACAGTTTTATTCAGTGCGTCTGTGCCGAGCTGTATCGCAGCAGAGCCCGTTGCTGTCTCGCCCTCGGCAAATACGCCTGTCGGCACAAGGCAGAACAGCATACATAGGGTGAGCAGGATACTTAGTAGTCGTTTTTTCATTTCTTGCTACCTCCGTTATGTAAACTTAATCAAGAGCGGTTATTGTGATTGTGCCTTTGAAGCTCTCGAGACGGGTATTGTATGCCGACTGTTCAAACATGAAGTACAGCGTTATATCCTCGTCCGAGGCGTCGTAAATTCTGGTGAAATTAAAGGAATGTTGATCATTGGTATACGGTATTTTTGTCCCGTCCCTTTTTATTCGTGTAAGCTCCCTGCACAGATCGTCATCATAACCGTCTGTCATCTGAATAGAGTAATTGCCGCTGTTGTTAAATTCGTTTGAACCAACTTCGAGAGAACCGCTTAAGCAGACATTGTAAATATGTCCTTTTTTGAGGGTAATATTATTCCTGTAGGATGAAATCAAGCCGCCCTTGTTTATTTTTTCGTAGACAGAAATATTGACACGACTGTTATTCAGTACTGTCCTCGGAGAGTTTGCCTCTCCGTAAAAATATCCCGAACAGCTGCCGTTCTGACCTGCATCACCCTTGTCGCCTTTATCACCTTTATCTCCTTTGTCGCCTTTTTCGCCTTTGTCGCCCTTTTCGCCGTCAACACCGTCTGTGCCGTCAACACCTGCGGCTTTTACGGCTGTGTCGATTTCTCCGATCCACCAGTTGCCGTTTTCGCCGACAAAAGGTGTTTTACCGTCTTTGCCGTCAGAGCCGTTTTGCCCGTTTATTCCGTCCTTGCCGTCGGCTCCGTCTTTACCGTTTATACCGTCGGCTCCGTCCTTGCCATCAGCGCCGTCTCTGCCATCCGCACCTTTTAATGCGGTAAGATCGTACAGGTTCAGCCATATTTCGTCGCCGACATAACGCCATTGCAGGATATTTTCGCTTACGCGAAATTCCGGAGTTTTTCCGTTTGCACCGTCCGTTCCGTTCTGTCCGGCAGGGCCCTCTATATCGGCTATCGCAACGAGATTCTGCCACTCGTCGCCCTCATATCGCCACTGTATGTGGGTTTCGGTTCGCTGCACCTCTATGTTTTTGGCATTAATGCCGTCCTTGCCGTCGGCTCCGTCTTTGCCGTCAACGCCGTCTTTGCCGTCTTTTCCGTCGGTGCCGTTAATGCCATCTTTGCCGTCAAGACCATTTTTCCCGTCGGCACCGTCTTTGCCGTCAATACCGTTCTTTCCGTCGGTGCCGTTAATGCCGTTCTTTCCGTCGGTGCCGTTAACGCCGTCTTTTCCGTTCTCGCCGTTTGTTCCGTTCTTACCGTTTGTTCCGTTCTTACCGTCTTTCCCGTCAACTCCGTTAATTCCGTCCTTGCCGTTTTCTCCGGAGGCACCTCGCAACTCGGAAAGCGCCACAAGGTCGCGCCATTCTTCTTCAGCGGGGTATTTCCACTGAACCGCCGTGCCGCTGTTGCGCACCTCCGGCAGTGCGGCGTTGGTTTTTGCCGTTTTGCCGCATCCGGCGACAAAAACAATGAAAAGCACCAAAAGCATACCTGTGAGCAGTTTTTTCCCTGTTCTCATCTTCTTTCCTCCGTTTCGCCGTCCGTAGACAGCTTAAAGTCATATTTCATTTCAAGCATGGCAAACAGCTTATGCATAACCGTGACGGCAAGCTCCCGAATATCAATCGAGCCGATAAAAGTAAGCACCTTTGCCTGTTCTTCCTCCGGTACACGATATACTCTCATTGATGCCGTCAAAAACCTGCTGAGCTTGCGCTCCAACGGGAAATGAATATCACATTTGCGAGCCATATAGTTACGCATAAGTCCTGCCGTGCCGATTTCCATTTCATAAAAGTCGCTTTCGCTGTAATCGGGGAAATTTGCTCCGAAAATCTGCTTTAATTCCGCCGTGGTGTGCAGATAGATGAATTCCGCCGTGTCGGGCTGAGAATATGCTTCAATATAGATTTCTCGCAGGTTCTCGTTAAGCTCCGTTAGCGTGAGCTGAAGAGATGTTTCCACCGCATAGGCGTATACGGGCGGCAGCTTTTTGTCCGCAATGCTCCTCGCCACGTCAAATTGACCGCCGAACATCGATTCGGTCAAATCCAGCAAGATTTTGTCCTTGGTCGGAAACAGATTTAAATAGCTGCCCCTTGCGACGCCTGCTTCCTCGACTATTCGACTGACGGAGGTGCTTTTGTAGCCCTCCTCCAAAAACAACCGAACGCACGCCGTTAAGATTTTTCTTTTTGTTTCATTGCTGTTTCTACGCAAATATATCACCTGTTTATAATATTATTAGTATGCATACCAATAATATCATATAGCATACAAAAAAGCAAGATAATGTTGATTATTAGCCCGTTATGAGTAGGTTTTGCTTAAAATAAACGGTTTTTTATATAATAATGCACTTAACCCCTCGGATAATGCAGACGCATATCCGAGGGGTCTTGGCCGTTTCTGTATCAAATTATATTGTTTTGAGGTGCTTTACTAGGGCTTTGCTGCTTGATTATATAAAATAAGATGCGGGAGATTCTCTGTTATTCGCATTCGCATATACTTTTTCTTGTGTGCAAAATCGAAGAGGGCGTTACCGAAAATTCGTCAAGCCCCCATTTGCAAAGCAAGGGAATAAGACGTGTATCGGCTGCCGCTTCTCCGCACATTCCGACGGGGATGCCTGCCTTTTTGGCGTTTTTGATTGTCGTTTCGATAAGGCGCAGAACCGCAGGCTGAATCGGGTCATACAGCTTTGAAACAGCGGCGTTTCCTCTGTCAACAGCCATGGTGTAGCCCGTCAGGTCGTTTGTGCCGATGGAAAAGAAATCGACCTCTTTTGCAAGCAAATCGGAAATTATTGCCGCCGACGGAGTTTCTATCATAACTCCCACGGGAATGTCGGCGAATTTAAGCCCCTCATTTTTAAGCTCATCTTTGCATTCTTCGATAATGGCTTTTGCTCTGCGAACCTCGTCAAGTGTCGTTACAAGCGGAAGCATAACCTTTATATTTCCGAAAACCGCTGCGCGGAGAATTGCACGAAGCTGAATTTTGAAAATTTTGGGGTTGTCAAGGCAGTATCTTATCGCGCGGTGTCCGAGAAACGGGTTGTCCTCTTTTTCGATTTTAAGGTAATCTATCGCTTTATCTCCGCCTATATCGAGTGTGCGAATGATAACCTCCTTGCCGTCCGTTATCTTTGCGACGGTTGAATATGCTTCGTACTGCTCCTGCTCCGTGGGAAGAGAGGCTCTGTCCATAAACAGAAATTCCGTTCTGAAGAGCCCTATGCCCTCGCCGCCGTTTTGCAATACGTTCTGTGCGTCCTCAGCCTTGCCGATGTTGCCGTACACATGCTTTTTTACGCCGGATTTTGTAACGGTTTCTTTTGAGAAGTATTCGTTGAGGCTTTCTTTTTCCTTCAGATATGCCGCCTGCTTGGTTCTGTATTCTTCAAGCTCTTCCTCTGTGGGGTCGGTAAATACTTTTCCCTTGAAGCCGTCTGCAATAATCATATCGCCGTCCGAGATTTTTTCAACCGCATTGACGACCGACAAAACGGCAGGTATGCCCATGGCACGGGCGAGTATTGCGCTGTGACTCGTAACGCCGCCGACCTCGGTGATAATTGCGGAAACATTTTCCCTGTTTATTTGTGACGTCATGGACGGGGTGAAATCCTTGGCGATGAGAACAGAGCCCTTCGGTACGGATGAAATGTCCACACTTTTTACACCCAGAAGAATGCGCAAAAGGCTGTCTCTTATATCCTTTACATCCGAGGCGCGTTGGCGCGTAAGCTCGTCGTCAACGCCGGAGAACATATTGATAAACATCGTGCATATGCTGTCAACCGCCGCTTCGGCAACAGAGCCGTTGTCGATTGCTTCTTCCATCTGTGCGAGCATAAACGGGTCCTCAAGCATAACAAGATGTCCCTCGAGTATCTCCGCCTCTTTCTTTCCGGCATTCTTTTTAAGCTCCGCCACAAGTGATTTTGTTTCGTCGGAAAAGTCGGCGACTGCCGAGTGCAGACGCTTTTTTTGATGATCCGAATCGGTAAATTTTACGGATGAATAGTCAAGGTTTGTGTCCCTTATAACAACGGCCTTGCCGATTCCGAAGCCTTGAGATGCGCCGATTCCTTTAAGCATTAAACCCACCCTTTCATTAAGCCGCGGCAATATTATTCTTCGCCGAAGCCCGATGTGATAAGCTCTTCGGCTTTTTTGAGCATTTCGTTTTCGTCTGCACCGCTGCACTCTACGGTGATTTCGCTTCCGCATTTGATGCAGCCTGCCATTATATTCATAATGCTCTTGCCGTTGATCCTTTTACCTCCGAAAACAATGTCAACTTCCGAAGAGAATTTAGACATTTCCGTTACAAAGGTGTTTGCCGGACGCATATGAAGTCCCATTTTATTAGTGATTGTAAAAGTTTTCTGTACCATAATAATTCTCCTTATGTTTGATACCTGCCGAGAGGATGATGCCCCTCGGCACGGTTTCTGATTGTTTGTTATACGGATTCTTTACGATTCTTTTTAAGAAGACCGAGCATCAGTGCTCCGACAACCGAGCCTGCAATAAGGGCTACGATATAGAGAAGCGGATGGTCGCATACTATAAATGTGAAGATTCCGCCGTGAGGTGCGGGGCATGTAACGTTGAACAGCGATGTAAGAGCACCTGCGACAGCAGAGCCTACTAAGCATGAGGGGATAACTCTGACCGGGTCGGAAGCGGCGTAGGGGATAGCACCCTCCGTAATGAAGCACAGACCCATAAGATAGTTTACGGGGCCTGATTTGATTTCTTCCGATGTCCACTTCTTCTTGTTGAAGGTTGTCGAAAGTGCGATTGCAATCGGGGGAACCATACCGCCTATCATAACAGCCGCCATAATCCATGTGTTGCCGTCAGCTATTGCAGCCGTGCCGAAAACATAAGCCGCCTTGTTGAACGGGCCGCCCATATCCGTTGCCATCATTGCCGCAAGGACTATGGAAAGGAGTATTTTGCTTGTATCGCCGAGCGACGAGAGGAACGAGGAAAGACCGGAGTTGACAACGCCTATAACGGGGTTTACAAGACACATAAGAAGGCCCATGATAAGCGTGCCGAAAAGAGGATAGATAAATACGGGCTTTATTCCGTCCATTGATTTCGGAAGCCAAGAAAATGCCTTTTTGAGGAGATTTACAATAATACCGGCAAGGAAACCTGCGAGCAGAGCACCGAGAAAGCCCGACACCGCTTTGTCGTCTCCGGTAAGGCTTTGGTTTTCAATCAGCGAGCTGAAGGTGTAACCGTTTGCCGCAAATACGCCGCCTATCATACCGGGCAAAAGACCCGGTCTGTCGGCAACGGACGATGCGATATAAGCCGAAAGAATGGGGAGCATAAGCGCAAATGCCGCTTTGCCTATCCAAAACACAATTGCCGCAACGGGACTTGTGAAGCCGAAGGTTCCGCCGACATCGGCATTGCCTGCAAGCGTATCGAACAGGAAGCCGAGAGCTATGAGAACTCCGCCGCCGACAACGAACGGGAGCATATGCGAAACACCGTTCATGAGATGCTTATAAAGCTTGTGCCAGCCGCTTTCCTTTTCGTCGTCATCAATAGGCTGCTTTTCACTTTCGTCGGCGTGATATATCGCGGCTTTTCCGTCAACGATTCTTTTGATAAGCTCCTCGGGCTTGTTTATTCCGTTTGAAACCGAGGTCTTTACAACGGGCTTGCCGTCGAAACGTGCCATTTCGACGTTTTTATCTGCGGCAATGATTATTCCGTCGCATTCTTCGATTTCCTTTTTTGTGAGCACGTTTTTAGCGCCGCCGGAGCCGTTGGTTTCGGCTTTGAGCGGATAGCCTAATTTTTCGCCCGCTTTTTCAAGTGCCTCTGCCGCCATATAGGTATGCGCTATGCCCGTCGGACAGGCTGTAACTGCGAGTATTCTGTAACCGTTCGGCTTTACTTCGGGTTTTACCGCTTCCTCGGGGTATTTCTC